>Ga0105237_10000829_pt1 | contig 42345 bp, 36 predicted proteins | sample KBSC24metaG_FD_81520 | JGI IMG/M metagenome (GOLD analysis project Ga0105237, IMG submission 81520) | Corn rhizosphere microbial communities from Kellogg Biological Station, Michigan, USA - KBS C2-4 metaG | ecosystem: Host-associated > Plants > Roots > Rhizosphere > Soil | place: Michigan, USA...
ATGGCAGAATTCGACGCAGGCACGATTCACATTCAGCAACGTGCGAATCAATTCTTTCCCGTTCTGTTGGCCCTATGGTCCGCTCGCGGAAAAGACTAACCTCTGTTTCGCTAAGATGATCGGTCATTCGTCGCCCTGCTGTTTACTTAAACCGTACTTCTCTTCCGATTCTTACCAATCGGGTTTTGAAATTCCTCACTTCTCTTCGAGCTTTCTCATTCTTCGCGCCAGCCGTTCTCGAGCAGTTTTGCGCAGGTTAATGACTTGCTGCCGAGTTATGCCAAACATTTGCGCGATGCGGAGATCATCAAGCGGCAACTGTTTCCATATTCTCTGAAAGTCTGCGTAAGGCATCTCGAGTAATCGCGCGAGCTCCTCTTTAGTAGCGACACCCAGGAAAGGTAGAAACGAAATCATTCCCCCGTCCCTCGAATCTCTGAGGTTAAGCAAAAGAGCGGCACGCTGGAGCACCGGCAATTGACACACCTCACGCCAAACCTGCTCAAAGAACAACCGCTGCTCCAGTGCCAAATCAACTCTGGGTTCTGAACTTGTAAATTGGTCATCTCTCTCCGAGTCATCGGTATCAATCGATTCGGTCGATGGTTCGTGGATTTGCCACGTTTCTGCGGCGATTCTTACTACTTCATTGAAACCTATCGGTCGACCGGAGCGCTCAAACAAAACATTCAGGAACTCATCAGACTTTATCTGAGCATCACTCAGTTTCCCGTCCGTCGGATGCGTAACGGATTCAGGGGCGTCGGGTTCTTCGGCTTTGGATCCGGTTTCCTGACCTCTGCTGAAGCTTGCATACCATCTATTATCTTCAGCTTGCCACAAAGCAAATCGCGGGTTCTGTCTCAAGCGCCGGCGCAGCAAGTTTTTTAGCCTCCAGCGCTGCGGATGCTTCTCGCGAAAATAGTCAGCGCACGCGCAGTAGGTTTTGATCGCGACAAAGTCGGAGAAACTGGCGATTGCTGTTTGATTTGGACTCTGTCTTAGGGCTCGCAATGTTGAGATAATCGAGGCCCGCAGATCGCCGGCTATCTCCAGCGCGTCCTGGTTTTGCTGAGTGCCGCATCCATTAAGTGACACTCGCAGCTTGCTTCTAAGTATTTTCTTGATAATTGGCTCGGCGTGTTCGTCGATGATCGCTCGCAGCAAGTCATCTGAGATCGATTCCGACTTGGCAGTCAGGAAAGGAAACAACACGGAATCTGAACTGTCGTCTTTGGGTTCGTGCTGCATAAGAACGGCACGCGGGGCGCAGCAGATCTTTATACGGATCAGAAGTTAAAGTCAAAGAAGTAGTATTGAGAGCGATCTTCGTCAACGCGACCAGGCGCTCCTTTTACTCGACACCCTGTTTGGGAACCTTTCTCGCCTGCTTGCGCCACCGCTTTGTTAGGCTTGGTTACCAAACTCTGCTTTTCAACTTACATGGTGTCTATTTGGGTGTGAGATAGATACCATGCCACGGTTGTGGATGTAACTCTCTGTGCTAGTGAACTTATGGCGAGAGGTGTCGAGAGAATCTCGAACCCTTTAATGGGCTACGCTGATGTACTAAAGCTCTTATAGGATGGTGCCGAAGGGGGGCCTCGAACCACCGCCGTTGAGTTTTCGCCAGAAGAGGAATAAATTCCCGCCACTTTGATCCTTAGCTGACCGGAGCCCTGCGTGTCCCGCAACTATCGGCCTTCGATGTTTACTTTCCATATCGGCTGATTACAAGCCTTCGCTAGGTCTCACATGCACTCCGGCTAATTTTGGTGTCTTTCTCAACGGAGGTGACGAAATGTCAGAACTATCTCACGCTCGATTCTTAAAGCTCACCATTTTGATCAGTGCAAGCGTGATATTGGCGATGCTCCTGACTATGCCATCTCGAGCTCTCTTTCCTGAGCTCAAACCCATCACGCTGATGGCCCTCATCTTCGGCCTGCTGTTACTCTTGATACTACTTATCTGGTACCTGCAACCTGAACGGAGTACTACTCCTAAGAAAGATGTCGTCGACATCGTTATCAAGCTACTTTCCTCTGGACTTGTCCGGTTAACACGCGAGCTAAGATATTTCGTAAAGCAGTATCCGACTTATCTTCTCCGTAGACCACTTCGACCACTTCGCAGCCCGGCCAAGTACGTGTTTACATCTCTCAATAAGACGAGTTTTTGAGACGTGCCTTCTGCGCCTCTTCAATGCTGCGAAACTTGAATACGCCACGCGGATACGGCTTTGGCGCGATTGCCCAATACTGCGCACAGAGTCGGACGAAACGCTCGAATGGCGGTTCTTGAGACGCGGGCTCAGGCGCCTTGTTCATTTCCTCAATCGAGCGAAACTTCTGTACTCGCATCTCATTTTTCATCTTTTAAGTTAAACCTTTCGCGCAGTGCTGCTGCATCTGCCTGGTCCTGCAAGCGGACGGTTCCCTTCTTCAGTCGGTACAGCGCGGCCGGGGTCGCGACTCTCACCGACGTACCATCAATGTCCTTGATCTCCGCCTCGACGGTTTCAAAAGTTGCAGCTTCACCAAGTCGCGTTAGGACATCGAGGTACAGATTGCCCGTCGGCGGAGCATAACGGACGGCTGGATATTCTCCGAGCAGGTCTTCGGACGAGATTGCGTTTATCTCGGGATCTCCTTGGAAAGCCTCTCGCAATGCGGTACGAAGGCGCTCGATATTCTCAGGAGTAGCACGAATGAACAAATCGAGATCCGCCGTTGCCCTGACCAGCCCGTGAAATGCCATTGCAGCCGCACCGATGAGCACATATTCGAGCCCGGCCGACTCAAACGCGCGCAGCACTCTCATTATTTCGTCACGGTCCACACGGCTAGGATAACGTGTCGGTCAGCAGCGCGTCACGCCTAGCTCGAAGATTCATTCGCCGGGTGCCAGCGGCGACTGTCCAGCGACGCTACGTTGCATTCTATGTTGGGACGACATACCTCCAGCGGGGAGACTATCCTGACATTAAGCCGGAAAAGGACTTCGCGATTCGCTGCGGACCGGACCTCCCGCCTCGGCGGCTGCACAGTTCCGCGTCAGTAGTTTCCGGATCTTGTCATCTCTTCACAGGTGAGGGCGTAAAAGTGCTCGCGATGCAACAACGCGACCCAGTGGCGAATTCATCTTTCCGCCATATCGGGTGCATCATAGATCGAAGGTCTGTGAGATTGTGCGCGTTTGGCATTCGGCCCGAGGAATACCATAGTTGTAAGGAGGACGTAGATGGTTTCCGGACAGGATCAGGCAATTCTGTTGCGCCCTATCATGATTTCTGCGCGGCGAAGCACTTGATCATAGGTAATCACATTGAGATTCGTAAAACCGGCATTCAAAAGCCGTTGCGCTTCGAGCTGCTTATCATTCCAATCGTAGCTTCGACCATGGATCAAGAGTGCGGACGGCTTTGCGATTGCGATCCCGAATCGTTCGCGTGTCTTGAGGTTACTGATTTCTCCTTCAAGCTCGAACTGATAATTCTGCGCTTGAATGATCGCTGCTACCAAGTGTGGATGTGGAACGTAGTTGTCGTGATCTTTGTCAGCTTCCCAAAACCTGAGACCTGGACGCTTTAATTCTACAACGTCCGCTCTACCGTCATAGCCTTCTACGACGAAGTCAGCAATATTGCGAACATCAATCCTTCTGTCATCCAGAATTCGAACACAATCGGAGCCAAGTACCCACGCATTCGCCTTAAACCAGGGTTGGAACTCGTGTTCATTTGCATTGGTGCCCAACAGACGTTGGAATTCCTCAACTGCCACTCTCCTCTGAGCGGCTGTGGCTGCGTCGGAAATAACGCTTGCAGTCGAACTCGAAAAGATATTTGTCAACGCTTCTAAATCTTCGCGTGTCGCATTCTTATCAAGACCCTTTACAGCCGCATCGAGGAGTGCAAGTGTCAGTTTGGAACCGCCCTTGTTTACCAACTCGATTAGGACGTCACTCTTACCGTCGAGACCAACCTCAAGAGCCTTCAATAATTGTTGAACTCGAATCGGTGTCCCCGATCCAACTGAACACCCAGACATGTTGGCGTGAGGGCTGAATGAGCTGAGAAAGAAAAGGGCGGACTTATCGGACTCGCTCGCAGATGCACGAAAAGCAGTGATATTAATTATTGCGACATACATGGAATCGGTGACCAGTTCGTCAAAGGATACGTCTGTCGTATCACTAAGCAACAACAGCGGTGTCTTGCCGCAGATCTTGGCAAACTGTGAGATCGCTTGCGACAGGTCTTGTAATCCGCGAAAGTTGGGTTGATTGTGACCAATAACCTCTGCCCAATTGAAATCAAAAACCAGGTCGCAACTTGTACCCACAGTTCGACGAGTGAACAGCGGATAGCGCCACGGAATTGTTGGACCGCTATAGGGTGTTTGCATTCAGCACTAACTCAAGGCTCAAACCACTATTGATTTCATTTGGACCAAACTCAACATCAGTTGCGAGATGGTCACGTAGATCCTTTAAGACGGTAGCTGCATCAAGAATTTTCCCGAGCTTGGCTTCAGACTCACGCCGCGGCTTTTTCGATTGTCTTGCTCGATAAACTCTGATGCTATAGCCAGGGTTGGCTAACGCGAAGAGACAAAGTGCGCGACAGTAGAATCGATTGAACTCACCCTGCGCAAAGAGGATGTGCGCGTTGTGCGGAACGTCTTTGATTTTGCCGCCGCTTAACTCAGTGGCGTTGAACGAACCTATTAAGCGTTCCGCCAGCCACGCCTCATCATTTTCACTCCCTGCACTCCGAAGGAGCGGGGGATATCCCGCGGCACCTTCATCAGTGAATCGTTTGCTCGTGACAAGAACGCCATCGGCTATATCTTGATCGATTTCCGCTAACATGTGCTGTCGCACTTCAGCAGTTAGGACTCTGAAATCAAAGTCGCCCGGCATACGGATTCTCCATTCTTGCTTCAGCTCCGCGAGCGGAGTCCCCCAGGGGCCTTGCTCGTGCGAACTCTTCCCAAGCTAATGGAATTGCGACTTAAGGCATTACACTTTGCAGTTGGTTGAGTATTTCAGACATGATACGAGTGTGAGGAACGTAGACCTGCAAGTACTCCCTTAGGCTTGAGTGAGGACAGGGAGAGCCCGGGCGCGCCGAATGCTGGACACTAACTGGACATTTACCGGAGTCGAGGTTGATCTGCTAAAGAAAATCGGAGAAGTATGGTGCCGAAAGACGGGTTCATCAGCAATACATTCTTTGCCGAATTGAGAGGATTTCGACTTCTGTAAGTTAGAGGAAATAGCGCTACTTTGTAGGTTGCACGAGAGAACGCTCAACCGTATCGTTGCCCTATAGTTAACCAACAACATGGTTGATTGGCTAAATAATAGAACTTGGCAACGCTGCCCGTCTTGAAAGCGTTGACGATAGAGCAAGCTCTTGACAGGCTCATTAGCGCACAATAGATTGAGGGTAGTGAAATTGCATGCAGATTTATCTACTTAGGACCTAACACATGAAACTTGCTCGGGACATAATGAGTCTGTCGACCTTCAAACGCGATAGCAACAAAGTGATGCGTCAAATGAAGAAAACTAAAGAGCCGGTTGTTCTTACTGTGAATGGCAAAGCGGCAGTGGTTGTCCAGGACGCCGAAAGTTATCAAAAACTACTTGAGCTCAAAGAGCGGTCTGAGGTTGTCGAGATCCTGCGTCAGCGCCTCGCGTCACAAAGTCGTAAGAAAGGACGACCAGCGGAAGACTTTTTCAATGAGTTCTTCGCAAAGAATAACATTCCAGTCGAAGATTGATGAAAAAGTACAAGGTCATCCTTCATTCAGATGCCGAGTCAGACATCGAATCATCCTTCAAATGGGGTTGTCGAGCGTGGGGAGAAGAAAACGCGAAACTGTGGGTGCGGAAACTACGGCGAGCTATTAGAAAACAACTCACCTCATCGCCCTTGGGTTGTCCTCTCGCGCCGGAGAGCGAACAATTGGGTGTTTCCATTCGGCATTTGATCATCGGGCGTTATCGCGTCCTCTTTACGGTCGCGGAAAGAACAGTCACCATTCTTTACGTTAGAGGTCCATACATTGGTCTAATTTCTGAAGAGGCGGATTGATTGCCCAAGGCTTTGAATGAGCGGAATTACTGGTTTCGCTGCGACTTTATTGCGGCATTCATGATTGGAGGATGTCAACCGGCTGCAATATTGCCCTGTCTATAACTTCCGTTGCTTTGGCCTTCGAGAGGTGCCCGTAATTCTCGATTTTCCCAACTACATTCGTTCGGTCAGAGCCAGAGTTCTTTAGTGCATTACTTAGCTCGGGGCCAACGGCGCCAAACGCAACAATTGTGATTAGGACACTTGGATTCCACTCCAACTCCGACCAGGCTCGATAAAAGAACGAATTTGGTTTTTCGGGGTCGAATGAGGAAAGAGATAGACTCGAGCTGCGTTGTTTCACCTGAATGACTTCGAGCAAGTGATGCTCGTTATCATAGACAGCTAGATCCTCGCTTCCCTCTGGCTGGAATATATGCGGAGGTTCCTCCTGCTGCAGGATCCGATACAGGGTGTACAACGCCTGCAGTCGATAGCCAAGATATGCATGTGTAGCGTCAGAGGAGTGATTTATGATTGATGTCAAAATGGGTGTTCCTGGGCCGCGAGGAGTAGCAGTCTTTACAGAAGCAAGACGCCATGCGCATTTTACCGCAAGGGGAATTAGTACTACATAACCCCAAGAGGAGGTAACGTCGGGAGATGAAAATTATTAGATCGATTTTGCAGGATGGCAACTTCGCTCCGGTTGCGGTGAATTATCTAGGAAATATCCCGGATACGATGTCGTTCCACGAAAAACATGGGCTGCGTCATCCTTTCTCGATCTATCACGTCTCTCTCAGGGCAGTAACTGAAGGTTTCACTCAAGTTCTTGAGGAATATAGTAATGAGCTCAAAAACTACTCAGCGGAGACTGATGTAAAGTTCTTCAAAAAGTTACTTAGTGCGCAACGAAACCTGCTTTATAGCTTAAGGGAACACATTGATGATTGCTACTCGGTTTTCAAGACACTTGTTGATCCGACGCACGTAACTAAGAAAATAGTTTTCACTGACAAATATCTACAAGCTGCAGAGTTCAAAGAATTGGACAAATTCAACAAGTCAATAGAGTCTTACAAACAGGATTACCTTTCACCATTGGTCAATAGCTTGAAGCACAGCCATGCGCGTTTGCAGGGCTTTTATTGTCATAATCCAAGTCACATCCGCCTAGGTTACTATTTGGAAGAGATGGGAAAAGATACGGCTGTCGGACCTTCGACCCGTGTTCACAAGGATGGGAACTCGGCATTCTCATTTTCGAGAGATCTCACCTTAAACCTGTTCAATATGTATTACATTTCGGAACAGCTCGTCGATTCTGCGCAACGATTCTTGAAAGAGACTTATAACTTTGAGCTATTGCCTGCAAAGCAAAACGAATATGCTGACCTAAAGGAAGTTATTGAAAAGGCAGCCACAGTTCAACAAAGATTTTTCCAAGATGAGTTACTGAAACCGTGTGCCACTATTTCGGTGGAATCCGATTCCCACGACTCACGATGTGTCCTTTCATATCCCAGTACTCCAGTGGAGGGTTCCTTTCCGATAGGCTTGAGAATGGCATGCTTCATGTACCCTGATTCCAAGAGTAAAATATTTAAGTTACCTTACAGCGGAACGCGAATCGTTTAGGCGATAGGTCATAGGGATTCGATCCTGAGCATGGTTCAAGAGATTTGATGGGTGCTACGAATCAGAACGCAATCTTAACTATACAAAGCCCATCCCAAGACTCTTCCCTGCGCACGTAGAACTGATTACGTGCACGTACTCAGCCAGCTGGAAGCTGCATGGTGCCTATGAATATGGAAGTAAAACAAGAAATTGTACCGTCGTTGTTCCGAGAGTCTAACTTGAAACCGCTAAGTCTTTATATTTCAGCAGTTAAAATTGTGACTGGTGCCGAAGGGGGGACTCGAACCCCCACGAGTTGCCTCACACGCCCCTCAAACGTGCGCGTCTGCCAGTTCCGCCACTTCGGCTAAAGAGAGGTTTTCAAAAGCGCGGCTATTATAGCCGGATAATTCAACAATTGAGCTTTACTTGCTCGCCGCAGGTGAAGCTGCTGGCGCCGCCGGGGAAGCTTGTTGCGCCGGCGCAGGTGTCGGTGTCGATACCGGTGCGGGCTCCGCTTCAGACTCCAATACCGATCGAGAGCCGGTCAGGTTCGGCAGACCGAGCGTCAAGGCGATCAACATGAATGCCGCCGCCGCTCCAATCGTGATCTTCGCGAGCAGGCTCGCGGTGCCGCGTGGTCCAAAAGCAGTGCTCGAGACGCTGCTGGAGAAGAGTGCGCCCGCGTCCGCTTTACCCGGTTGCAGAAGAATCACCACCACCAGGATGAAGCACGCCAAAACAAAAAGTCCGTAAAGAATATAAGTTAACAAATCAAAACCTCACCGATCGTAATTAACAATCTGCGCAAAACTCTCCGCTTTCAAACTCGCACCGCCCACCAACGCGCCATCGATGTCCGCTTGCTTCATCAACCCCGCGATGTTGTCGGGCTTGACCGAGCCACCATACAAAATCCGCAAAGCCTCACCCGCCGGTTTAGAGTGCCTTTCCGCGAAAACGCGCCGGATAAACGCATGCATTTCCTGCGCTTGCTCCGGCGTCGCTGTGCGTCCCGTGCCGATGGCCCAGACGGGCTCGTAGGCGACGATGATACGGTCGAGATCTGACGGTGTCAACCCGCTGAGTCCGCCGCTCAACTGCGTAGAAACCACGTTTTCGGCGCTTCCCTGCTCTCTTTGATCGAGCGTCTCGCCGACGCACACGATCACCGTCAAACCGCTTTTTATGCCCGCGTGAGTCTTCTTGTTTACCTGTACATCGGTCTCGCAATAGTACTGACGGCGCTCCGAATGGCCAATGATTACATACCGAGCGCCAACATCTTTTAGCATCGACGCGAGCACCTCGCCCGTGTGCGCGCCTTCCTGGACTTCGGTCGAGCAGTCCTGACCGGCGACGCGTATGTTTGATCCCTCGAGGCGATCTGAGACTGTTTTCAGCACTGTAAAAACAGGCGCGATCACGACGTCACAGTGATTGGCGTTCGCAACCAGAGGCTTCAGCGCAAGCGCAGTGTCAACGGCGTCGCCCACCGTCTTGTACATCTTCCAGTTTCCAGCGATTACGGGTTTTCTCATTTACTTATCAGTGAGCGCTTCTACGCCCGGCAGTTTCTCACCGGCGAGAAATTCAAGCGTCGCGCCGCCGCCCGTCGAGATGTGCGTGATCTTATCCGCGACGCCGGCACGCGTGACAGCGGACACGGAGTCGCCGCCGCCGACGATAACGATCGCGCCTCGCTCCGCCGCTTCGGCGACAGCGCGAGCGACGCCGATCGTTCCCTGGTCGAAAGGCGGTTCTTCGAAGACGCCCATTGGACCATTCCACACGATCATGCGCGCGTCATGGAGCGCACTCGAGAAGTGCGCGACGGTTTCGACGCCGATGTCCATTCCGACGAGGCCGATGTTGGTAAACTCGATCGGAATCGTCTTCGCCACGATCTGCTGGCCCTTGATCGGCTCGTAGCTGTCGACAACCTGATGATCCGTCGGCAGCAGAAACTCGATTCCTTTTTCCTCGGCGCGCTTCTTAATATCGAGCGCGGTTTGCAGCATCGTGTCTTCGACCAGAGACTTACCAACGGTGAATCCTTCGGCTTTCAAGAATGTATAAGCCATCGCGCCGCCGATCAGGATCTTGTCGACACTTCGATCGATCAGCGCATTGATCACCGGAATCTTGTCGGAGACTTTTGCGCCGCCGAGTATCGCTACAAACGGATGCTCGGGTTCGTCGAGAACTTTGCCGAGGTATTCAAGCTCTTTCTCCATCAACAGACCTGCCGCAGCTTTTGACACGTGATGAGTTATCCCGACTGTCGACGCGTGTGCGCGATGCGCTGTTCCGAAAGCGTCGTTGACGTAGACGTCGCACAAGCCGGCTAACGCACGCGCGAAGTCGTCGTCGTTCTTCTCCTCTTCGGGATGGAAGCGGAGGTTCTCGAGCAACAAGACGTCGCCATCCGACATGGCTGCGACTTTTGACTCTGCTGGTTCACCTACGCAGTCGTCTGCGAATGCCACAGGACGACCGAGCAATCGCGCGAGATGCTCTGCGACGGGACGGAGAGAGTATTTGTCGACGCGCTCGCCTTTCGGTCTGCCCAGGTGCGAAGCGAGGATCACGCGGGCCTGCTGTTCGGTAGCATAGTTAATCGTGGGCAGTGAAGCTTCGATGCGCGTGTCGTCGTCGACTTTGCCGTCTTTTATAGGCACGTTGAAGTCGACGCGAATGAAGACGCGCTTGCCGCGAAGATCCAAATCTTTAATCGATAGTTTAGCCACAAAAAGGCACAAATGAAGAGCACAAAGATCAAAAACCTTTGAAAGATCAAAGACCTTTGGCAGCGATGTACTTAATGAGATCGCGAACACGGCAGGAATAGCCCCACTCGTTGTCGTACCATGAAAGCACTTTCAACATCTTTCCGCCAATAACTTTCGTGTACTCCGCATCGACGATCGAAGAATTCGAGTTGCGTTTGAAGTCCACTGACACGAGCGGCTCCTCGCTGAAGTCGAGAATGCCTCGCAGCTCTTCATTTGCCGCGTCCTTGAATGCGCGATTCACATCTTCCGCCGTCGTCTCAGTCTCGAGATCCATCACGACGTCAACCAGCGACACGTTCGGCGTCGGCACACGCACTGAAATCCCGTCAAACTTTCCTTTCAACTCCGGCAGCACCAACGCGACAGCTTTCGCCGCGCCGGTCGAAGTCGGAATCATCGACAACGCCGCCGCGCGCGCGCGCCTGAGATCCTTGTGTGGCAGATCGAGAAGCTGCTGGTCGTTCGTGTACGAGTGAATCGTCGTCATCTGCGCGGAACGAATGCCAAACTTTTCATGGACCACCTTCGCCACGGGCGCAAGACAGTTGGTCGTGCAGGAAGCGTTCGAGATAACGTGATGTGCCGCGGGGTCGTACTTCTCTTCGTTGACGCCCAAAACGATCGTGATGTCTTCATTCTTCGCCGGCGCCGAAATGATCACCTTCTTCACCGTGCCGTGCAGGTGTTTCTTCGCATCCTCGGCCTTCGTGAACAGGCCCGTCGACTCGACGACGATCTCCGCACCCACTGACTCCCAGTCGATCGCGGCCGGATCGCGTTGCGAGAAGACGCGAAACTCTTCGTTGTCGACCTTGATTCCGGTTTCAGTTGCCGTGATCTCGTGGTCCAAATTGCCGAGCACCGAGTCGTACTTCAGCAGGTGCGCGAGAGTTCTGGTGTCAGTCAGATCGTTGACGGCTACGAAGTCGATGTCAGGATCACCGAGAGATGTGCGAAAAATGTTTCTGCCGATTCGACCAAAACCATTGATACCAACCTTCACAGCCATGTCAAAAACCTCCTACTAACTGGGTAAATTTGTCTCGATTGTGGGACATAGCCTGTCGCAAATGTGGGACAGACGTTCCCCTGTTTATAATCCACGACTCCGCCCGTTTACTTAACTACGTGACTGGGGAAAAGAAAAAGCAAGATTATGCGGCGCGTTTCTGCGTGTCAAGCGAGCGTTTTACCGAAGTTTTTGAAACTGCATTTCCGCACGTAACGTAGTACAGGCTTGATACAGCGGACCTTCGTTTGCCAGAATGTTCAGACTCTTCCTTGCTTTCGTAGTCGAATTGGAAGAAACACGTTTAAGGAGCTCTTCGTCAGATGTTTAATTCGATCTCTCGCACCGTAATCAGACCGGCCATTCTTGCATGCGTTGTGTTCGCTGGAACCAACGTCGCATTGGCGCAAGTACCGCAGCCAACGCCGCGTCCAACGCCCGCGCCGGGCGACCCAACACGACCGCCGGGACAGGAACCGATTCCGGGGACAACGACACCAGCACAGAATCCAGCGGCTCCGCCGGGAGTACCGCAAACAAACCCGGCTGCGCCTCCGGGCGCGCTCCCTGCGCAAACACCCGCGCCAACGCCCTTGCCTGGTGAGCCGCAAGAGCCTTTGCGCGAACCGGTGATTCCGCAGTTCCAGGCCAAGCCCATGCCGCCGATTCCGAGTCTTGAGCGGTTGGGTGTCGGCAACGAGCAGTTGCCGTTGTCTCTGAACGACGCGATCAAGCGTGCACTCGAAAACAACAACGACATCGAAGTCGCACGTGACAACGTTCGCATTGCCGAGACTCAGGTGCGAGCGCTCGAGGGAGTTTTCGATCCGATCTTCGCGATCCAGCCGACGTACGACAAGCGCATCTCTCCGCAACAGAGCCAGCTCGGTGGTGGCCAGGGTGGTACGACCAGCACGACAACGTGGTCGCTTGGTCCATCAGTCGCGAAGCAGTTTGGCAGGGGTGGTGGCAGTTATTTTCTAAGTTTTGCGAACAGCCATACCAACACCAACAACACGTTCAGTTTGCTCAACCCGTTCTATTCATCGAACCTTTCACTTCAGTTTACGCAACCGCTGCTGCGAGATCGTTCGATCGACAACAACCGCAGGCAGATTCGCATTCAACGCAAACGATTGGACCAGTCAGATGCAGACTTTCGGCAGCGCACGATCGAAGTGATCACACGCGTACAACAAGCGTACTGGGAACTGGTTTTCGCATTGCGCGATCAGCAGAACCAGCTCGCCAACTTAAATCTGTCGCGCGAGAGCCTCCGGAACGTCGAGGCGCAAATCGCGGCCGGCGCCAAGGCCCCGCTCGAAAGGGCTGAAGTGCAGACTGAGCTCGCCAATCGCGAGACTTCGTTGTTGACCGCAGTACAGAACGTTGCGATTGCTGAAAACAATTTGAAGGTCCTGATCTTCAAGGCGCCGTCGAATCCCGAGTGGTCATCGCAAGTGACGCCGACTGACACGCCGAAATTCGATACTGCTCCTGTTAACCTTCCCGATGCATTGAAAGCCGCTCGCGATAACCGTCCGGAACTCCGGCGATTGCGCCTGCAAAACGATATCAACGACATCGATATCACATTCTTCAAGAATCAAACCAAACCACGTATCGACTTGACCGGCACTGTCGCTCTCACTGGTCTTGCTGGAACGAGCCTCGCAACCGTTACACCTCCGGGCAGTACGGTGCCTCTGATCGTTGGCGATCCCCTGACGGATCCAGCGGCGTTCCTGCTCAATGAGATTCAAAATATTCAAAGAGCTCAGGGCCTGCCGGTAGCAGTTGTACCGTCGACCGTCGCGCAATCAAGTACCATTAATCAGACCCTGATTGGCGGTTACGGACAGACGCTCCGGAATCTGTTGGGTGGCGACACGCGCAACGTCACAATCGGCGTAGCCATACAGTTTCCGTTCAAGAACAAGACGGCGGAAGCTAACCTGGCAGGCGCGAGGATCGCACAAGAACAGTTGATGGCCTCCACCCGCGCGCAGGAACAGCTCATCGAAGTCGATGTTCGCAACTCTGCTCAGGCGGTTGAATCTGCACGACAGCGCGTTCTTTCCGCACGTGAAGCGCGCGCAAACGCTGAGTTGCAGCTCGAAGGCGAACAGCGGTTGTACCAGGTCGGCCGCTCGACCACGTTCCTTCTGTTCCAGCGCGAAAATGCACTCGCGAACGCGCGTGCATCGGAGTTGAGAGCAGAGACTGACTACAACAAAGCGATCGCCGATTTACAGCGGGCAACTTCGACGACGCTGCGGGCCAACAACGTGGTGGTGGAAACGCAGAACGTCCCATAAAACAAGGAAAATCCCCTCGCAAAGGCGCAAAGGCGCAAAGTGGAGTTAAACTCTTCTTTGCGCCTTTGCGTCTTTGCGCGAGAATACACCTCGGATGAAGATTAGCGCCACGATCATCACTTTCAACGAACAGTCAAATATTAAGGCCGCTTGCGAATCAGTTGCATGGGCCGACGAGGTTGTGGTGGTAGACTCAAACTCGACGGACCAGACGCGCGAGCTTGCAGAGGCGTGCGGCGCGCGAGTCATCACAAATGCCTGGCCCGGGTTTGGCGCACAGAAGCAGTTCGCAGTTGAACAGGCCACGCATGAATGGATTTTCAGTCTCGACGCGGACGAGCGAGTTTCAGACGAACTGAGAAACTCCATCCAATCGCTGAGAAGTGCGAATGAGTCGGAACTCGCAGATGGTTATGAAATCGCGCGGCGCACTTATTATCAGCAACGCTGGATCCGCGGTGGCGGCTGGTATCCCGATCGACAGTTACGACTCTTCAGGAAAAGCAAAGGCCGCTGGAAAGAACGTCACATTCACGAATCCGTGACGATGAATCCGGGCGCGCGCGTGGGGAGACTAGCGGGAGACTTGCTTCATTACACTTCGCAGGATGCGGCCCATCATCACCGCATGATCGGCGAGCGTTACGCTCCGCTCGCCGCGTTGCAGATGTTTGAAGACGGGCGCCGCACATCGGTTCTTGGAGTAGCATCGGCAGGACCAGCAGCGTTTATTCGAAGTTTGATCCTGAAGGGTGGGTTACGCGACGGCTTCGCAGGGTTTACTATTGCGAGCTTCGCCGCACATCATGCGTTTCTGAAGCACTTGATGCTTTGGGAAAAACAACAAAACACTGATCACACAGACTAACGGAGCAGGATTTGAATCTCATTCCCCCGGCTTTTGGATACATTGTCGCAGGAGTTTTCGGTGCGGTGATTGGGAGCTTTCTCAACGTCGTCATTCATCGCGTGCCGCTCGAGGAGTCGATCGTGTTTCCAAACTCGCGCTGCCCGTCGTGTGGCGCGACGATCGCTTTTTACGACAACATTCCCGTGCTCAGTTATCTTGCGCTTCGCGGAAAGTGCCGTCGTTGCAAGGAGCACATTTCGTTTCGATATCCCGCGGTCGAGTTTTTGACCGCCCTATTGTATGTGGCGGTTGCAATGCACGACGGCTTCACGCCGGCACTGCCTTTTGATCTCATCTTTGTGACTGCGCTGGTCGCGCTTGTTTTCATCGACGCCGAACACATGATTCTGCCGAACGTGATCACGTATCCGGGGATCGTGTTTGCGATTGTTGCTCGCATCGCCGTTCCTTACCTGACAGGCACACCACACTTCGACGACATCCCCTCGCTGTCCGGCGGCGCGTTGGCAGATATGCCCGTGTGGGTTGTTTCATTGGCCGGCGCACTTATCGGCGCGTTAATCGGCGGTGGTTCGCTCTGGTTGATGGGATGGACGTGGGAAAAACTTCGCGGCATCGAGGCGATGGGCCTGGGCGACGTGAAGATGATGTTTATGGTCGGCGCTTATCTCGGGTGGCGGCTTACGATTCTAACGATCTTCGTGGGTGTTCTAACTGGTTCAATAATCGGGATTCTTTTGATGATGCGGCAGGGACAGCGAAATATGCAGTTGCTGCTGCCGTTTGGAGTGTTTCTCGGTCTCGGCGGAGTTGCGGCGCTACTCTTCGGCGCACACATCGTCGAGTGGTACGCAGGCCAGTTCAGGTGACATATCGCAATCGCTTTCAATCCGGACTCACGATGTTAACGGGGCTCTTCCTGTTGGCGGTCCTGTTTGTAATTCTGCTCTACGCCCTCACACCTGAAACACCAATTGCTCGTGGTCCAATCCTGCTCGCTTCATTTATCGCGATCCTGATCGGCGGCATGCTGTGCATTCTGTTTCTATTGCGCTGGTTGCTTCGTCCGTATCAGAAGCTTGTCGGCGAAGCAGAGCGGGCCTCGGTCAACGCTCAGACGCTCAAGTCGCAGGATGAAGCGGAATTCGTGCTCGAAACGTTTCAATCCGTCGTGTCGCAGTTGCAGGAACAGCGCAAGGAGCTCGAGCAACTGAGTGCTGAAGCGCGCGAACGTGCGAGCTCGGCGGAGAAGTTCAGCGAACGCATCGTTGCGAGTTTGCCTTCGGGCTTGATCGCGTTTGATGGTGCCGGGCTTTCGATGGCGATCAACGCGCCGGGACGCACGTTATTGGAGGTTGACGGCAGCGCGTTGGGCGAATCGTACGAACAGCTATTCGGCGCACAGACTGAGCTTGCTTCGATGATCGGTGACTGTTTGCAAAACGGGACGGTGTACCGTCGCTCAGAGATCGAGGCGGTTGGTTCAAACGGCCGTCTGCGGACGATTGGTGCGACGATCGCGCCGATCGAACTGCCGCCGGAGCGTGGGCCGAGGGGCGCGCTGTGCCTGTTGACCGATATTACTGAGGTCACTGAGCTTCGCGAACAGGTTGCGTTGAAGAACAACCTCGAGAGCCTCGGTGAGATGTCGGCGGGGTTGGCCCATGAGTTCAAGAACGCGATCGCGACGCTCCAGGGGTACGCGCAGCTTTTACAGAGTTTGGAATTGAATGATAAAGCCCAGGTGGCTGCGAGTTCGTTGTTGAATGAAGTGCGAAATCTTTCGAGTATGGTGACTGCGTTTCTCAATTTCGCGCGGCCTCAGCCATTGCAGCTCGAGCAACTGTCGGTCGCCGAGTTGATTAAAGACTGTGCGGCTGAGTTGGAGCCTGTTTTTCAGGAATTGTGTGTTGAGCTTGTTATTGATTCATCGGAGCCGTTGGTGGTTCGAGCGGATGAGAGGATGCTGCGACTCGCGTTGCTGAATCTAATGCGCAACGCGGCCGAAGCGATTCCCGAAGAGAAGACGGAACGGAAGGTGGTTGTCAGAACAGGACCTACGACGATCGAGGTACGAGATACAGGCACCGGGATACCGTTGGCCCAGCTACAAAAGATCTTCATCCCATTCTTTACGACGAAGGCAAAAGGCCACGGCGTCGGCCTCGCGCTAACGCATCGCATTATCAGCCAACATGGCGGCACGCTCACCGCCGCAAATTCATCCAGCGGCGGCGCAATCTTCACGATCAGGTTTGGCCGCAGATGACACAGATTTAAATCCGGATTTTTTTCCGCGTTATCTGTGGCTAAAAATATTCCCGCCAGCGACGATCGACGAGTTGTGCGATGTCGTCGCGGACGATCAGTTCAGCGGGGAACCCGGGTTTGGTGCGGGCATCGATGACGATCGGGGCTTTGTAGACGAGGTGGTGCCGTCGGATGGTGGTGCTCGATGCGTAGATGTCGGACGCCGGCTCGAACCTCGTCCAGGTGGCCCACAGAAAATCCGGCGACGAACGTGCGATACGTGTGTCGTCATGTAAAACGATCAGCGGCCAGTTCGCAAACACTGGATCGCTTGCGACTCTCGAGGCAAGCAACTCGTCCTCACCCTGCAACACCAAACACCCGCCACAAAAAACTTCCGCACGCTCAACGAACCCCGGCAATTCCCCCTGGAACGCCCGCGGCAGTTCGCGCACCGGTTCACCCAGCCCCAACATGATCGCCTTACTGCCTTCGTTCACCTTCCCGCTCGTGTAGTCGAGCGTATCCATCGAAACATTCGAAAACACGAACAGGTCCGTCTCGGGCCGGAAGCGCTCGAGCACGTGTTCCAGCAACGCGGGAAAGTTCTTCAAGTCCTGTGGCGTATCGGTAAGCAGCAAGAACTTCGTCAGTGACAACTGCCCTTCACCGAGAATTCGAAAACCTGAAACCAACGCCTCGCGTCCATACCGCTCCCGCACGACGGCTGCTGCAAGCGAGTGAAATCCTGTCTCACCATAAGTCCACAGATCTCGAACCGAAGGCATCACCATCGGAAACAGCGGCGAAAGCAACTTCTGCAAGTAATCGCCGATGAAAAAGTCTTCCTGTCGCGGTTTGCCGACCACCGTCGCCGGGTAGATCGCATCACGCCGGTGAAAGATCGCGTCGACATGAAACACCGGATAATCGTGTCGCAGCGAGTAGTAACCGTAGTGATCGCCGAATGGTCCTTCGGGACGTCGTTCGTGCGGCGGTGCATGACCGACTAGAGCAAACTCCGCTTCTGCTGCGAGCCGGTGCTTGTCGTTGCCGAGCGGATTACGTGTCATCTTCAGTTTCTGACCGGCAACGAGCGACGCCAGCACCAGCTCCGGCACATCTTCCGGCAATGGCGCGATCGCCGCGAGGATGAGCGCTGGTGGACCACCAAGAAATACAGTCACCGGCAGCGACTGTCCCAGGCGCTCCGCTTCGTTGTAGTGAAATCCTCCGCCTTTCTGAATCTGCCAGTGCAGTCCGGCGGAACGCGCGTCGTAGACCTGCATGCGATAGATTCCGAGGTTGTGCTTTTTAGTGATCGGGTTCTCGGTGTAGACGAGCGGCAGCGTGATGAATGGCCCACCATCCTCCTGCCACGTGGTCAACACCGGCAATTGATCCAGGCGCGGCGGCCGATCGACAACCTGCGTCACCGGCGATCGTGACGTGTTCGTCGTGCCGAGTCTCAAAAACTCGAGTGCGACCGATCGGTGTTTCCAGAGTTCGGCCGGTTTCGGAGGCAGGATCGACTCCGCGATATGAACCATCTCGCGCACGAATGCTTCCGGCCTTGGACCGAACGCGAGATCGATGCGCCGCTCAGTTCCAAACATGTTCGTGACGACCGGGTAGCGACTGCCCTTCACGCGCGTGAACAGCAGCGCCGGCCCGCCTTCGCTGATAACACGGCGATGAATCTCCGCCATCTCGAGGTAGGGATCAACCTCGGCTTTGATCGTGATGATTTCGTTTTCTCTTGTGAGTCGATCGAGAAATGTGCGGAGACTCGGGTGCATTCGTAGCTTTACGGTTTGTCCGCAGGCTTCTCAACAGTTCGCGGGCGAGCACGGACCGAGGGCGCTGGTTCATCGAGGCGTTTTTCAATCTCGTCGTGTGCGGTTTCGGCGGCTTCAGCGACGTAGGATTGGGATGATTCACGAAAAGGTTTGATCAGATCGAGAGTTTGCGCGTCGCCAATGCGGCCGAGCGCCTTGAGCAGGCCGGCGTTGATGCGTGGCGCGTTGGTGGTTCGCTTGAGAAACGGATAAAGCGCTTCCGGGCTTTCCAGCTCTGACAGATAGCCGACCGCCTGGCCCTGACGGCCGGAATCGAGCTCGTCGACGATGCGATAGAGCATCTCGGATCGTCCCATGCGATAGAGCGCCCAGTCGAGCGCGAGGCGAACTTCCTTGTTCTTCTCCTGTAGCTGATAACCTTCGACGAGCTTGCGTTGATCGGTTGCCGCGAGGCGCGCGAGCGCTTCTGCGCTGCGTTGCCGCACGTGCGCGTCTGCGCTGCCGAGCTGTTTGGCGAACTCCGCGGGATTCGAGCGTGCGTCGACGCCGTCAATCGGTGTCTGTGCGTGTGCTGAACCGCCTGCCACGAGAACCATTACTGCAAGGGCTAAAAGAATTGGTTTGCTCATGATGTTCGACAACCTGTTTCACAGGATTTACAAGATTTTTCAAGATAATATCCTGTTGAAAATCCTGTAAATCCTGTCTATGCTGGCTGCTTCTTGCGGAGCAGCGCCGTGTTGAGATCCAGTTCTGTAACCGGAATCACTTCCACGTTCGGATACTTCTTCTGCAGCTCGGGCAGGAACGCCTTTGCGTTGCCGACGATGATGATGTTGCTCGTCTTCGCGTCCAATCGCGTGCCGGCAAACTTCTGAATGTCAGCCGCTGTAATCGACTGCACGTTGTTTATGTACCGATTGATCTCGTCGAGACTCAGCCCGTAAAGCGCCAGCGAACCGACCTGGCCCACCAGCCCATTCACGGTTTCAAGGTTCCGGGAAAAGCCTCCGATCAGAACGGCCTTGCGCGGCGTCAACTCCACATCCGCCGGCGGTGACGACGACAAGCGACCAATCTCTCCCAACAACAGATCCGCAACCGCGGCGCCCGATTCATTCTTCGTCTGCGCCGAAGCCACAAATGGTCCAACCTCGCGACGCGTGTCGAGAACGCTGCCTGCGCCGTAACTCAAACCGCGCTTGATGCGAATCTCCTGGTTCAGACGTCCGGAATAACCGCTGAGCACAGAGTTCGTGACGATGCCACGGAAATAATCGGTGTCGTTGCGAGTGATGCCCGTGCGAGCAAGATAGACTGCCGCCTGTCCCGCGTCCGGTTTATCGATCACCACGATGCGTCCCGTTTTCAGGGTCGTCTTTTCCGTCGACGCACTCAACGCCGGCAGTGGCGTAGTCGGTTTTTGCCAGTCACCAAAATACTTCGTCGCCAGCGCGATGCCGTCTTTCGCGTTGATGTCGCCACCGATCACGAGAATCGCATTGTCAGGACGATAGTACCGGGAATGCATTTTCGTAATGTCTGCGGCGGTGATTCGCGTGAGCGATTCGGCAGTGCCGCTAATCGGGTGGCCGTAAGGACTGTCGCCAAACACGACTCGCGCGGCAACAAAACGCGCGATACTGCCCGGATCGCCGAGCGCGAGCGTGAAGTTGTCGAGATACTGCTGTCGCAAGCGTTCGACTTCTTCACTCTTGAACGTCGGGCGCCGCACGACGTCCGCGAGAATCTCCATCGCCTGCGGGATCTTCGACGACATCACACCGACGGTGGCGTACGAAGAATCCCAACGCGCGCCGGAATCCAGCGATCCACCAAGGCTTTCAATTTGTTGGGCGATCTGAGTGGCGTCGCGAGTTTGCGTTCCTTTGGTGAGCAGGTTGGCGGTCATGTCGGCGAGACCTGCCAACTCGGGCGGATCGACTTCACCGCCGTTCTGGATCAGCAACTGGGCCGCGATGAGCGGAGACTCGGTGCGCGTGATGACGATCACTCGCAGTCCGTTTGGTAGCGTTTGTTCGACCGGTTTCGGGAACGTCGCACCACGCGGAGGTGCTGGCGGCGGAGGTGTCGCTTGCGGTGTTTGAGCGCGAAGATCAGTTTGAACACAGATAACACAGAGCATCGCACAAAGGGCCACAGACAAAGGCAACTTAGCTAACATCTCATTGGCCCTCCTTCTTCGTCGCTTCCGGCAGATAATACAGCACCAGCCGGTTCGTATCCGTGAAGTATTTCTTCATCACGCGCTGTATGTCCGCGGCCGTGACCGCTTGAAGTCGCGCGAGATCCGTATTGACTCGTGAAGGATCTCCGAGCAGAACGGCAGCTTCTCCCAACGCGAGTGCCTTACCATTACTCGTTTCGCGCTGCCGGAGTTGCCCAGTAATGATTTGATTCTTTGCCTTCTCCAACTCTGCCGCGGAGACTGGCGCGTCCTGCAACTTCTTGATCTCTGCCAGCAGAGACTTCTCCGCGTCTTCCGTCTTCTTCCCTTCCGACAACACGGCCGTCAAAACGAAGAGACTCGCATCCTCACGTGTCTCAGCACTGGAATTGATTTCAGCAGCCAACTGCTGGGTGTAAACGAGCGAGTTATACAACCGCGAAGACTCACCTCCGGAAAGAATCGTGTCGGCCACGCGCAGCGCGTCCGAATCCGGATCTGCCTGTCGCGGCGTTAAGTACGTCAAACCGACCGCGGGAAGATCGTTGCTACCGTGCTCCGTCAAGCGAATCTCGCTTTTACGCGGCGGCTCCTTTACTTCCACGCGCGGCAACGGGCGCGAGGGTTTTGCAATCGGAGCAAAATACTTGTCGACCCATGCGTCGAGCTGCGCCTGGTCGAAGTCGCCGACGACAAGCAGCGTCGCATTGTCAGGACGATAGTAAGTTGCGTGAAACTCCTGCACGTCCTTGAGCGATGCGGCATCGAGATCTTCGATGCTGCCGATCGTCGGTCGCTTGTAAGGATGCTGCAGAAATGACTTCTCCTGGAGCAGGTATTCAAAACGTCCGTAAGGCGGCGCGAGAACACCTTGCCGGTACTCTTCCTTCACCACGTCGCGTTCTGATTTGAAATTCGCATCGTCGACGTTTAGACCGGACAGTCGCTCAGCTTCAGCCCAGATCAATGTCTCGAGATAGTTTGATGGGACGACTTCGTAGTAGACGGTGACGTCGTCATTCGTAAAAGCGTTGTTGAAGCCACCCACGTCCTCCGTCAGCCGGTCGAGCATTTCGGACTTCATGTTCTTCGTACTCTTGAACATGATGTGCTCGAACAGATGCGCGAAACCGCTGCGACCCGGCGGATCGTCCTTCGAGCCGACGTGATACCAAACCTGTATCGCTGTCGTGGGACTGGAATGATCCACCACGCTCAATACCCGCAGGCCATTCGCCAGCGTGCGCTCGGTAAACTTGAGCTGCGGCATTCGCGTTTGTGCGAAGCCGGTCGATAGAAAAATTAGAAGTACACTGAGGGAGAGGACTAAGCGAATTGAAGTACGAACCATCAAGTTGTCTCCGGTTGGCTAATCAATATCCAATGGATTTCGGTAGGGTTTGTCTTTGTCCTTGTCCGCCCGCTTCATCGCTTCCTGGAATTTCTCTTCGAGAATGCGATCGCGATCCTTCATCGAGCTGAGTTCCTGCGCGAAGATCTGTTCGCGCACCTGCTTTTGCTTGTCCAGGCCTTTGACCATCTCGTCAAAGGACGCCAGCGGCTTGGCCTTCTCTTCATGAGAGATCATGGCTCCGGTTTGCACGTCGATTGTCAGCGTCGCCTCGCAGCACGGACAAATGATCGTAAACCTCGATGTGTCTGCCATAGGGGTCTCCTCCTTGTCGTGGGTAGTATAGCCGCAAAAAAGCACAAAAAGCACAAAGAACCCATCAGATCCCTTGTGCTTTCCGTGCTTCTTGTAGCTGAGTGTGCTGCTACGGAATAACTTTTTTCACTGCTTCGCCGGCCTTCTTTGCTCCGGAGACCGTCTTCTTCCCAACCGTCTTCGCGCCGGAAACAGTCTTCTCTCCGACGTTCTTGCTGGTGTCGACAGCCTTGCCGCCTACGTCTTCAGCTTTGTCAGCTGCTGTCTTCGCGCCGCTCACGGTCTTGTCTTTTACGTCTCCAGCTACGTCTGCAGTCTTTTCGGCTGCTTTCTTCGTGGTGCTTACAGTCTTGTCTTTTGCGTCTTCAGCCTTATCACCGGCTTCGCCGACTACGTCCTTGCCTTTATCGGCAACGAACCCAGCGCCATCGGCAATGGCATCGCCTGTGGCTTCGAGCGCGTTCTCAACCTTGTCAACTGTACGCTCCTCACCCTTCGACGAGGTTGCTCGAACGGTTCTCTTGCCATCGGGAGTCGTCGTTACGACGACCTTCGAGACGCGCGGGTTGTTATGGAAAGTCCTGGTTTCGGTGCGCGTGCCATCGGGAGCAACGCTCGTAGTAATCTCTGAATTGTCCGGACCCGGTTTTGTCGTTGGACTCTGGCTGGCAACCGCGCCCTGGTTCGCCGCTTCGTTGGCTTGAGAGGCACATCCGAAGCCAAAGGCGGCCACCGCTAAAATCATCAACAAGCAAATCTTCTTCGTCACGCTTCTATCCTCCTAACCTGGGAAAGCTATGTCACAATCGAGCAAGCAACGTGCCAGATGGCTTTTTTCTGCTGCCCTGTGCGTATCTCTGCGATCTCTGCGTTTGAATGCATTTTAACGCACAGATCGCAGAGATATGCAGAAGAGACACAATAAAGTGAGACGATCAACTGCGGCGGACGTTCAGTAACGATACGCATGCCCTTTTTCATTGACTTTCGTTCGGAATTCCTTTAGAAGCACACAGTTCAGGAAAACTCTGGTGGCCGGGCGCCCCGCTTGTTTCAGATCAGAAGCCGCCGCTGAATCTTCTTCATGGCGTCAATTACTTGAGACCGAGTTCAAACCATCATCCCCAAGGAGCCTTCTTTATGCGCAGACTGCTTTTTGCTGCAACCGGCGCTTTCTTCGTAGCCGCTACACTGCTTCCCACGCAACGCGCGTACGTCGTACAGGCCGTCAATGATGGCGAGCGGCTCGCGATGTACAGCAAGCCCGCAGTGGTGCGTATTGTCGACGGCGCCGCTGGTCAAATCCTGTTTCAACCACCGGGATACCAGGGACAGACGTTCAACGTTTCCCTGATCGCCCTCGGCTCCGGTTTCTTCATCAGCTCCAACGGATACATCGCGACTAACGCCCACGTTGTCTCCACGACTAAAGAAGGTGAAGACAAAGCCAAGCAAGCGCTCTTCTGGCAGATGGTCGTACAGATCGCAAAGCAGCTTGGTAAGGATCCAAGAAGTCTGAACACCAACCTTATTGACCAGTACAGCCAGCTCCAGAGTTTCCAGCTCTTTCACCACGTGATCATTCCCGATGGCACCGCCTTACCATTCGAGATCAAACAGTACGGCGCTCCCACGGGCGAAAGCAACGATCAGGGTAAAGACGTCGCGATCATCAAGATCGAAGTGAAGAACGCGCCCATTCTCAAGCTCGGCGATTCTGACAAGGTGCAGCTCCAGGACCACGTGACCGTTCTTGGTTATCCGGGCGCGGCAGATACGTTCAACTCCGGGCTGCTCAGCAGCAAGTCATCGCTTGAAGCAACGATAAACGACGGCAAGATCTCGGCGAGAAAACAGGCGAGCAGTGGCGCTCCGATCCTGCAAACAAGCACACCCGCGACGCACGGTAATTCCGGTGGACCGGTCCTGAACGATGCAGACGAAGTGATCGGCCTGTTGACCTTCCGTGGCGACACTGTCAACGGTCAGGAAGTCTCGGGGTTCTCGTTTATTGTTCCTTCCAACACAGTGATGGAGTACGTGAAGAGTGCGGGCGCCAATAACGTCGAAGGCCCTACTGACACGCTCTTCCGGGAGGGTTTGGACTATTACTGGAACGAGTACTATTCGTCGGCGATTCCGAAGTTCGAAGAAGTCAAGAGGATGTTTCCGCAGCATTCGGAAGTCGACCGGCTGATCCAAAGCAGCCAGCAGGCGAAGGCTGAAGGAAAAGAGAGATCGAGTTTTCCGCTGTGGCTCGTCGGCGTGATCGTGGCCGTTTTGTTGCTGCTCCTGGTGCTGATCATCATTATCGCCGTTGTCGTAATGATCATGCGGAGACGCGGCAAGAAGAAGGCCGGTTCTGCTCCGCCGAGTGCGAAAGAGTATCCGAAGCCTGCTCCTGCACCGGCGTATTCGCCTTCGCCGGTGGTTGCGAGTCCTCCACCGCCGCCGCCTCCGATGCCACACGTTGCCATTCCCGCAGGCGATCAGGGGATGACGGTTGATCTTTCACGAACCATCGCGATTACGGCTGATGGCGACGACTTTAAGCCGAGTTATGGATCGATCACGTTTGTCTCTGGTCCATTGACAGGGCAGGAGTTCAAGATCAAACCCGATGGCGAGTTTATTGGTCGAGATGGTGGCTCGTCGCAGATCGTGCTCGGCGATCCGAGGATCTCGAAGCGGCATGTGTGGATCGGCGTAAAGGGTGGACGCGTAGTTATCACCGATCAGAATTCGCGTAACGGCACGTTTGTGAACGATCCGAAGTCGGCGCGTGTGACTGAGACGCCGTTGCAGGCGGGCGACGTGGTGATTCTTGGCGAGTCGGATGTTGCTCGGTTCGAGTTTCGTCACTGACCATTTCCTCGCAAAGGCGCAAAGAGGCAAAGGTTGAACTCTTTCTTTGCGTCTTTGCGTCTTTGCGTCTTTGCGAGGGAAACTCTTTAAAGGGTTAAAGATCTTCCGGAGTGCGAGTCGAATAAAGAGACGAGCGTCTCGGCGGGGAGGGGTTTGCTGAAGAAGTAACCCTGGATCTCGTCGCAACGCAGCAACTGTAGCAACTTAAGCTGATCCTCTGTCTCCACGCCTTCTGCAATCACCTGCAATCGCAAGTTGTGCCCGAGTGTGATGATGGCCATCACCAGCGCCGCATCGTCCGAATCGGCCGTCGCGTCGCGCACAAACGACTGATCGATCTTGAGCGCATCGATCGGCAGCCGCTTCAGCGACGCGAGCGAAGAGAAGCCGGTGCCAAAATCGTCGATCGAAATATTAATCCCCATCGTCTTCAGCCGCGTCAGTACGTCGAGCGCAAAATCCGCGCTCTGCATAATCGAACTCTCCGTAAGCTCCAACTCGAGATACTTCGGCGGCAAACCCGTTTCGTCGAGAATCCTGATCACTGTTTCTGATAAATCGCGATCGTGAAACTGACGCGCAGAGATGTTTACGGCGATCTTCAGCGGCGCGAAACCCTCATCACGCCAGCGCCGCGCTTGCATGCAAGCCGCTCGCAGAACCCATTCTCCTATCGGTACGATCAGACCTGTATCTTCCGCAAGAGAAATGAACTGTGACGGCGAGACGAGTCCGAGCTGCGGATGTTGCCACCGGATCAACGCTTCGACGCCCGTAATTTCCAGCGAATCGATCGAAACGCGCGGCTGGTAGTGAAGCAAAAACTCTTCATTCTGGATGGCACGGCGCATACTCGTCTCGAGCGCCAAACGTTGCGTGGCAAGCTCGTGCATGTCCGCGGTGTAAAACTGGTAATTAGCGCCGCCCGACTTCTTCGCTTTGTAGAGCGCGGCGCCGGCGTTTTTCAGCAGCGTATGACTGTCTTCGCCGTCGAGCGGAAACAGACTCACACCTACGCTCGCCGTCGCAAACAGTTCGTGACCGGAAAGATCGAACGAGAACTTCAGCACTTGCGACAACGCGCCGATCGTCTCGATCACGTCTTTCGTGCCGTTGATCGGACTGCGCAGCAAAGCAAACTCATCGCTGCCAAACCTCGCGACAGTGTCTGACTTACTGATGCAGCTCTTTAGCCGTTCCGCAAATTCTTTCAGGAGACTGTCGCCCGGCGCGTGGCCCAGCGAGTCGTTCACTTTCTTGAACTGATCGAGCGAGATGAATAGCACTCCCAACGATTGATCTTTCGTCCGCGCGATCGCGACCGCTTGTTTGAGACGATCTTCGAAGAGCGCGCGATTCGGGAGTTGCGTGACGGTGTCGTAATACGCGAGCCAGTCGACTTCGGCGGTACGCTGTTCGAGAAGACTTTCGAGCTGTTCTTTGTAACGCCGCTTCTCTTTCAGCAGGTTGCAGTGGACCAGCGCGCGTTCGACCGACGCTTCGACGTGTCTGAGCTCGATCGGCTTCGTGATGTAATCGAAAGCGCCGACGCGAAGGGCGTTGATTGCAAACTCGATGTCCTGGTTGCCGCTGATCATGACCACGACGGTGTCAGGCGAAAGCGAGTGCACTCGTGGGACGAGTTCCAACCCGCTCATTCCGCCCATGTCGATGTCGCTGATGACGAGGTCGAAAGTGGTGTGTGAGAGTGCGGCTAATGCTTCTTCCGCGGACGCCGCGTCTGAACATTGATAGACGCTGCCGAGCAGATCGACCAGCAGGCTCCTGATCTGCTCCTCGACGTCGATGATGAGGATTTTCGGCTTGTGATTCTCAGCCGGTTCCATGGTGTAGTTATTAGAGGCCCTTGCAAGTTCCCGGAACCCATTGTTCGCGAAGCACGCGTTCGTAGCTTCCCTTCACCTCTGCAAGACTCCAGCCCTTCCTTTGCCACATCGAGCCGTCGGAATATTCCACCCGATTGATCAGCACAGTCTCTTTGAAAGTGTTGTTCGCTAATGTTTGGACGTTGATCACGTCGCTTGGACCAGACAGACTGAAACCCTCCAGATCCTTTCCCTTTCCGCCCGGAATGTTCACCCCGCAGAGAAACTGTCGACGCGCGATCAGATCGGGTTGTGCGGGATCCTGGAACTGGTACTCCCAGAAAACGATCTCGACAACGTTAGCGGTCTGATTCTGAACCTTGATGCGGTACGCGTAGCCGTCCATGGTCTTGGTCTGAGGCGCGCGAGAATCGGAGACGCTCTTCTCCAACGCGGCGCTGCGGCCGTCGAGGGTGTCGGCGTTGGGATCTCTGACGCCCTGTGGATCGTTGACTCTTGCGTTGCGTGCGAAGTTGCGGTTCTGCGGAATCATTTGCTGCGCCGGCGGCACGGTTCCCTGAGGCGGCACCTCGATCTTCTGCCGCGCGTGCGACCACTTGTTGCTTGTGATTTTCAACGGCGAAGTATCGTCCTGAGATGGAATGAACAGTGCGAGCAGAAGTGAGAAAAGCAGAAGGGATTTCATAGTGCCGCAGTATGCGCCCGCGAAGATCAATTGACAAGAGCTTTTACACAGATTTACACAGATCGATTTATGGTTTGATCCGAAAATTGACCACGTTTTGGCAGGGCTTGAGCTCGATCTCCGTCTTTGCCGCTTCAGCCGCACGACGTACCCTGAGGCGAGTCTCGACTGCATCCGGCAGGCGCAATTTCGTCATGGGCGACTCCGCTCCATCCACCGGCGGTTGGGCCAGGATCCAATAACGCCCGGGCGCGATATTGCTCAACTCAATCTCTCCATCCGCACTCACAGGCGCCGCGTAGAAACGCAACACGTCATCAACCTTTTCGCGTTCGGCCGGCGCCAGATACACAACCAATTTCTCCGAAACCGTCTCACCTTCCACAACCTTAGCGCTCAGCGATGCCGCACCTTGTGCAAGCGTGACCGTCAATCCCTGGAGACGATCCCCCGGCTTGATCCTGGTCCACATCTTCATCGCGTCGACGGGCTTCGTCGCCGGACCTGACGGTACGAACGAGATCGATCGCAAATACCAATCTTTCCCGGAAAACTGAGTAGCAAACCTATACTCACCAGCGGCGAGATTGCGCAGCTTCACGCTTCCATCCGCGCTGGCTCTGCCAGGCTGCCCCATCGACCAGATGAATCGTGCTCGATCTTTGCCAGGTTCCTGTTCCTTGTGCCATGCAGAAACAAATGTTTCGGTAAACACTGGACGCTTCTTGTCGGTACACTCCGGCGCCTTGTTTTCTTCAAGCACGACTCGCCCGCTAACGGATCCCAGCGACTGCGTTACGAGTTCGATACCCGTTACGTCCGCGCCCCTGATTTTGAGAAGCTGCGACTCAGATGCCGCCCATTCAGCGCTTTGATTATTCGTCTGCGCGGTCAAATAGTAGTCGCCGTCCGGGATTCCTGTGAACAGAAACTCTCGCTGATTAGCGTCCTGATAAAGTTGTTGGTCTCTCTGTGCGCCGCCGTCGCTGATGGCAGTCAAAGTCACAGTGAACCCGGCGTCGTCACGTGCCGTCCCACTAACCGTTCCGCTGATCGATCTTCCGGCTTCACCACGATAACGTATGTCGACATCGGTTAACTCTTCGCCCGCACGCAGATTGAGTTCTGCTGCATCATCGCGTGTTGAAGAAGGCGCATAAGTCGGCACGTTAGCGTCGAAGGCATTGATTCCCGTGCGTGAATACTCGCTGTTAGTGCCACCACCGGCTATGACTATATAAGTCCCCGCTGGTAGTCCGTAGATTCTATAAATACCGCGATCGTCAGTTGGACCTTCTTGAACTACTGATAACGAATTCAACCGGCGCCCATCTGCATCGCGAGTCATCTCGACACGCACACCAATCGCAACCACGGGTTCACCGTCAGCCGTCGAGACTTTTCCCGTGATGACTCCGCCTTTCACGAGCACCAACGTTACCGAATCGCCAACCTCGTATTTGCCTTGTTGCTCGCGACTACGAGGTGTGCTCATGTACGCCGGCATGGACGCAGAGATGCTGTACGGCACACGCTGCAAGCCGGTCAGCTTGAACTTGCCTTCCTGATCGCTGGTAACCATCTGACCAGGACCTTGTGAGCCTACGGCATACACCCACACGCTCGCATTCGGAAGAGGTTGCCCGCTCTCGTTAACAACTTTCCCTGTGATCGAACCCGTGTTTGAAGCGTTTGCAGGTCGCGGTTGTGTTTGGCCGACGGTAATGCTGGTGGCAAGGAAGAGCATCGCGACTATGCAATGCGACAAACTGTGAATACGAAGCACCATGTTCGTGTTTGTTTAAGGCCGGTCCGGAGTTGAATCGATATTGAGCGTAAGGGTCACATTGGTCACGGCTCCATCCGTGACGACCACCTGCTGTTTAGTAGTGCGTAATGGACCACGCGACCCCAATACGTAAACAGCACCCATCAATTCATATGTCCCCGGAATAATTCCTTCCATGAAGAATTGGCCGCGTGCGTCTGGATTGGCGGAACCAGCCATTGAATTCAGCCAATCCTGATCCTCACCAAGCCTTCTAAGTGAAACGTGCATCACCGCGTTTTGTGGGAGCGCGCCACCTTCGAGTTTAAAAATACCGCGCACAGTTCCGCTTCCGTAGTTAAGAATTATGCGAACGCCAGACACCTGTTCGCCGTCATTAATCCTGATACCCTTTGGATAAACGATTCCATCACGTTCGATACGAGTGATCTGAAAACGACCCTGATTGGAAATTGAGAACCCGAGCAAGCCACCCTTCAAAGCCCGAACACGAAAGCTCCCATCCTGGCCGATAACAGACGACTGAGCGTCGTCGCCCGATATTTGGTCTTCAAAAACACCGGCGAACACTCGCATATTTCGCAACTTCTCGTAGACGGCTTTGTCCTGAGTGCCTTCCAGGACAACCACGCCTGAAACAGTCGCGCCCTTTGATGTCTTTGCGATCAAGCCTGTGACGTCCTGATCGATCACCTCGAAGCGTACGGGGTCGGCTCGAAACTCGTCCTCAGGTGATGGTTCGAAGAAAACTGCATATTTGCCCGGCGACAGATTGTCTAATTTGAACTCGCCTTCGCTGTTGGAAACTGCGCCGGTTGTCATCGAGCCCCTGCTGTGCTCGTCCATGAAATAGCTCACCCCATAACGAACGTTTGGCACTGGTTGGCCCGTCCGTCCATCAACAATGCGACCTTGTGCAGAGTACTTAACCGTCGAGCGGCCCAGCGTGATGTCGACATTGTTTGCCTCGCTTCCTTCCGTTACTTCAATAACAGTCGCCTGGTTCAGGTCTGCGGCGGCAGGGTGATAAGCCAGCTTGTACAATCCTCCCCGCCTGCCGGTAAAAATGTCATTCACGCCGGCGCCAACCCGATACTTTCCCGGTGGCAAACCATAGAATCTGTAAATCCCACGATCGTCCGTGCGAACACTCATCTGCACGTAGTAGAAGCCGCTGCTCCTTTCTGCCGGATAAGTTGAAACTCCTTCTTCAATTACGGGGCGCCCTTCGGAGTCAGTCACTTTTCCGGTGATGACGCCGCCACGTACCAGCGCAATGTCCATGTTCTCGATGGTTTCATCTTTACTGATCAGAATAGTTTTGCCACGACTGTAATCCTCCAAAACGAAAACGGGCGCAACGGCGACGACCTGGTATTGTCCTGGCGGTATGTTCACGATCTTGTAGTTACCTTGATCGTCGGTGATGGCTTTGGGACGACCGGGTTGATAATTCGTCGACTCTACTGAACGTATGCCCACGACGATGCCGGCAGCGGCTTTACCTTTGATTGTTACCTTGCCACTGATGCTTGCCGTCGAGGTTTTAGCTGGAAGAGTTGTTGTCTGCGAATACGCGTAGAGCGTGCTGGAGAAGATAAGTAGAAAGCAGGTGACTGACTGGCGGGCTGAGGAAACCATACTGACTCACCTTTCGCCTTTTAATTGAAGGCGCGCGAATAATACCGCAAGTCTAAGGGCTGAGGTAGCGCCTGACAACGGATTCCAGATCCGAGATGTCGATCGGTTTTCGCATGTACTCATCACAGCCTTTCGCGAACGCTTTCACGTGCGTGTACGACATCGGATAAGCAGTGACGGCCACAATTGGCACCTTCTCGAGTTCGGGCTGCTGCCGTATCTGCTGTGTTGCGGCGATGCCGTCGAGAATGGGTAGATCGAGATCCATGAGAATCAGATCCGGGTGTTCGCGCGCGGCGAGATCTACCGCTTCCTGCCCATTGCTCGCCTCGAGCACACTGTAGCCGAAGCCTTCGAGAGCTTGTTTCAACAAGAGTCGGGTGTCGTCATAGTCTTCCACCACCATGATGGTGGGGGGTGTTTGATCCTTTGTCATACCACTTGTCTTGTACCCTTTTCTTGTGACTCAGTTTGGCGCCAGGTCGGGGTTGAAGAGCCCAGCCACTCCGTGTGCGAGTTTTGCCTGATTTGTTCTAATCTGATTAGCGAAAACAATCACAGTCAACTTGTCGTCCACGTATCGAGAGATTTGAGCTTTGAATCCCTGCCACGCTCCTCCGTGTTCAATAAAACGATGCCCGCGAATTTGTCCGAGTGCCCATCCAAAACCGTAAGGCTCGGTTTTGCCGTCGTTGAGTTTCACCGGGGTCCACATTTGTTCGAGCGACGACTTTTTCAAAAGCTTTTCGGTGTTGAGTGCTGCATCCCACTTCGCCATGTCATAGATCGTGAGATAAAGAGCGCCGTCGGCGGTCGTGTTCAATGACGGCGAAACCCAGTCCTGGTTTTTGAGTTGACCGTTTACGATGAGATATCCCGCAGCACGATTCGGAACGATATCGGATTCACTGATGATGCGCGCCGTCGTCATCTCGAGCGGTTTGAAAATTCGCTCCTGTAGAAAGTCGCCGTAGAACTTGCCGCTAACCTTGTGGATCAGAATTCCGAGCATCACGTAAGCGAGGTTGCTGTAACTCCATTTCTCACCCGGTTGGAACGCGAGGGGAATGGCCTTGATGCGCTGGTAGAGCTCGTCTTCGGTGTAGTCGCGGCGCAGATCGAAATCTTGCGGATAGTCAGTCATTCCGCTCGTGTGCGTGAGCATGTGTCGCACGGTGATGTTCTGCCATGATGGTGGTGCATCCGGGAAGTACCTGATGATGTTGTCGTCCAGCGCCAACTTCCCTTCTTCGACGAGCATCATCACGGCAGTAGCCGTAAACTGTTTACCGGTCGAACCTGACTGAAAGATCGTCTCCGGCTTAACGGGCACCTGGTGTTCGACGTTTGCGAGGCCATAGCCGCGAGCGATTATGGTCTTGCCGTCTTTGATGACGGCGAGCGCTACTCCCGGAATCTGCTGCGCCTTCATCTCAGCGCGTATATACTCGTCAACCTTGGTTTCGATAGAATTCTGCGCCAGGCAGCCAATCGACAACAGGAAGATCAGTGGAATACACAGCGAGAAGCGTTTCATAGTTCTACGTTACAACAGACAGATTTTGATTGGCTAGGTTTCTTTTATGGACTCAAAAAGCACAAAATTCTTTCACAGGAGGATTCTCATGCTCACCCGTTCCTTCGTAGTCACTTCTCTAAGTGCGTTGGTCCTGACAGTTCTGTTTTCCGCGCCGGTTTATGCCGCGCCCAAAACCGGGTTTCAGGCTTTCATTGTCGGAAATCCTGCCGATGCTCAACAGTCCCCGACATTGAGTCCGGGATTGGTGTTGATGGGCGGAGGTACAGACGTCGACGCTGCGTTCCAATGGATGTGTCAGCGTGCGGGCGGCGGCGATTTCGTCGTCATTAGAACGACCGGAACAGACGCTTACAACCCTTACATCCAACAACTCTGCCCACAGATGGATTCTGTTGAAACGATCATCATCACCAGCGTGACTGGGGCAAACTCTGCATACGTCAGCAGCCACATACAGAATGCCGAAGCCTTGTGGATCGCCGGTGGCGATCAATCGACGTACGTTGCGTTATGGCGTGGGACGGCAGTTGAAACCGGCGTGAATCACTTGCTCAATTCGAAGTTGGCGCCGGTTGGTGGCACCAGTGCGGGTCTGGCCGTTTTGAGCCAGTTTATTTACACGGGCGCGCTTGGGTCTGTCACTTCGAGCCAGGCGCTCGCGAATCCTTTCCATCGATACGTGACACTCGACCGCGATCTGTTTCAATCTGCGTTGGGGACAAACAAGCTCTACGATTCACATTTTGTGACGCGCGATCGAATGGGCAGGTCGCTCACCTTTCTCGCGCGTATCGTAAATAACGGTTGGGCCGCACAACCTCGCGGCATCGGGATCGACGAAGAAACCGCAATACTCGTGATGCCGAATGGTCAAGGTACGATGGTGGGAACGGGCGCAGCTTATTTCCTCCAGGCGCCGGGGCCAGCCCAGGTGCTCGCCGAGAAGACACCTCTGACGTACCTCAACATCTCTGTTTACAAGGTGCCGCAAGGTGGGACTTTCAATCTCTCCACGTGGACAGGCAATGGTGGAGTGGCATACACGCTAAACGTGAACAACGGATCGGTCACTTCAACGCAGGCTGGAGGAAACATATATTGAGGCTCAGACACGGTGAGGATCGAACGCGGCTGTAAGATCAAGTATCGCCCTGAAGCAAGCTCGCAAATTCTTGTGACCCTTTCACAGGATTTACACGATTGCTCAGGATTTACGTGATTCATCCTGATAATCCTTTCTAATCCTGTAAATCCTGTGAAACTGCTACTCAATGGAGGTTCATTACATAAATCTCGTAATTACCGTCGCGGTTGCTCTGAAAGGCGAGCTTCGATCCGTCGGGCGAGATCGCCGGTTGGGTGTCAATCTTCGGTCCCGCGGTCAAACGCTTTAAATTGCCGCCATTCAAATCGATTTGAAAAATATTTGATCCCACTCCGAGATGATCGACATTAAAAGCGATGCTGCCGCTGTCCGCCGACCAACCTGGGAAGAACGTGCTTGATGGATTTTTCGTCACCATCCTAACGTTGTCGCCATTCGAATCAGCCACGAACACCTCGAGCGGATGGTACGTGTAAAATAGTTCTGGAATCGGACTCGTGAAAGCAATTTTACTTCCGTCCGGAGACCACGCAGGCGATGTCGCACCTGTTGTTGTAAACCTGCGAACAGCGCCGCCGTCAGCGTTCATCACATACACTTCTCGCTTCCCCTCGCGGTTGCTGGTAAAGAATATTCTTCCGTCAGGCGACCAATTGGGAGACATGTCGTTGCCGCCATCGAACGTCAGCCTGGTTTCATTGCCGCCATCAGCATTCACCACATAGATCTCGGTATTGCCATCTATCGCCCGCACGAACGCGATCCTTTTGCCGTCGCGCGACCATGCGGGTTCAGTATCGTTCGCCTTCGCGTTCGTGATTTGTATGAGCGAACTCCCATCGGCGTTCACGACATAAATGTGATGCATGTCGACGCGATTGCTCGAAAAGGCAATCTTGCTTCCGTCGGGAGACCAGTCGGGATCGAGATCGCTGGCCGGATCATCCGTAAGCTGGAGCAGTTCGCCGTCAACGCTCATGATCGATATCTCGAAGTTGCCGTCTCGGTCCGTCTGAAATACGAGCTTTGAACCGTCCGGCGACCACGCGGGCTGCTCGTTGTTCGACGAGTTGTTGGTCACCTGCTTGAGATTGCTCCCATCAGCGTTCATAACAAAGATTTGATTTTTGCCTTGAATGTTCCGGACAAATGCAATGTTGTTGCCGTCAGGTGACCAATTAGGGGCGCCGTCGTTCGTGTCGTCGTATGAAGTCAGGTTCTGCAGGTTCGTGCCATCGGCGTTCACCTGATAAATGTCAAAGTTACCGTTTCTTCCGGTTACGAACAGGATCTTCTTACCGTCGGGCGACCACCTCGGCTCCGCGTCGTATTCACGATCGTCGACGATCCTCCTGACATTTGAGCCATCTGCATTCATGAGGTAGATGTCAAAATTGAAAGGACTCGGATGATCGCGGTTACTGGCAAACGCGATCTGGTTACCGTCGGGCGACCATGAGGTAGCACTATCAGTCGCAGTGTCCCTCGTTAAGCGAGTCTGATTGCCGCCGTCGGAATCCATCACATAGACCTCCCTGTTCCCGTCTCGCTCGCTATCGAACAGGATCTTGCTACCGTCGGGAGACCACTTTGGTCCATAGTCGTCAGACAGATTGTTGGTGAGTCGTTTCACATTAGATCCATCCGTGTTCATCAGATAGATTTCACTCTTTCCGTCGCGATTGCTCGAAAAAGCTATCCGGCTGCCGTCAGGCGACCATGTAGCTCCCGCGTCCAACGCGTTGTTGTTGGTCAATCGAAGCAGCGTCGTCTTAGCGCGCGATGTTGGTATCCGAGAGGTGCCTTTCAGATAAACAAGCGTCGCAATTGAACCGGCGAGCAACACGGCAGCGACTGCGGTGATTACAAGTATACGTTTCCTCTTTCGTCCTGTGGTCCCAGACAGGGCAGGAATCACCTCAGCAGCTTGCGACTTAACCTCCGCCGGCTGTTCTTCAAACTCTTCAGTCAACACCCGAGCAAACGTGTGTTTCTCGATGACGGCCGTTTCCCCAACCACGGCAGGAGCGGTTTGCCCGGTCTCGGCGATAGATACTTTCAGAGGAGCGAGAAACCGGTAGCCTCGCTTTGGGATGGTTTGTATGTAGCACGGCTCCGAGGGATCGTCGCCCAACGCCTTCCTTAGCTCGTGTATGTTCCGCGAGAGGCTACCCTCTTCCACAAACGTGTCAGGCCACACCTCCTTCAGTAAGTGCTCCTTATCAACTACCTGCACTCCGTGCTGAATGAGGACGAGAAGAGTCTCGAAAGCCTTCGGGGTGAGACGAACCGTAACGCCATCTCTGAGCAATATTCGACCTGGCGCATCAAGCACAAAGGGGCCGAATTCATATAAGTGATTGTCAGGCCAAAGCATAAGGGCTGTAAGAATTCTGTAAGACCTGCGGTAAGAGTTTTCTCAGCACAAGTTAAGAAAATCCGAAAGACTTTTTAAAGCACCCGGGACTAACGTCGGCGCGGTTGGCGAGATAGAGCGGCGGTTCTCGAAGCGCAGCCTCCAAAGCTCGCCAATTATAGGGTCGGCTGGTAGCGACGGCAATAAACCGTCCACGTAAACGGAGACATGTCGTGAAGAAGACACGCAGGACTGAAACGACAGTTGAGATTCACGAATTCTATGCCATCAGGACCGCGAGCGGCTCGCTGCCCGCGCTCTGCCCTGACTGCTCGACGGGAGACGCAATCATGCTCCCGCCCGACCATGCCGCCCTTTTGTCACATGTACCGACACGGACGATCTATCGCCTGGTCGAAGCCGGTTCGATTCATTACCGCGAAACGCCTAATGGCTCGCTGATCGTGTGTGTCAGATCGTTGGTCGCGATAACAAACACCTAGATAAGGAGAAATCTATGAGAACCATAACCCACATCATTCGAAATCATCATCCGCGCAAGCAAATGCGACTGCAGGTTGTTGTATTGATCACGGTGGCGTTCGTTGGTGCGATGTCGCAGATAACAACCCTCGTTCCCGGCCTGAACCTGACAGCATTCGCGCAAGACGCGCCGGCCGGCCAGAAAGGACAGGTGAAAAGCGACAGCAAAATGCTTTACCACAATGGACCAATCATGTCGGGCGCTGCTGACGTGTACGTAATCTGGTATGGATGTTGGGATAATGATTGCGGCAACTCAGGTGATACCGCTACGCAAGACATCCTAAGAGACTTCCTTTCGAATGTGGGAGGCTCCCCATACTTCCAAATCAACGCGATGTATGCGAATGGCAGCGGTCAGGCTCCCAGCGGTGCAACTTTATACGGTGGTGAAGCTTACGATCGGTATTCGCGTGGTCTCGAGCTGAGCGCGACTGACATTGCGGCAATCGTGGAGAATCAAATCGTCACCAACGGTCTGCCACAGGATCCCGGCGGAATCTGGGTCGTAGTGGCATCGGCAGACGTGAGTTCCGTCTCGACTGGGTTCTGTGTACCTGCAGCACTTCCGCATCATGGAAGAGGCATGGCTTTGGGATCGGACACTCGCTATGCATTCGTTGGCAATCCAAATCGTTGTCCGACAATAGCAGCGTCGCAGTTCTTTACCGGTGGAGTTCAGTTACCAACTCCGAACGACAACCTGGCCGCAGATGCGATGGCGTCAACGCTGGCTCAATTGCTGAGCAGGGTGATTACCAATCCGACGGGTGGTGCGTGGTTTGATAGGTACGGATTGGAGAATGCGTCCAAGTGTGTTGGGCAATTTGGACCTACCTACTCGGCCACGAACGGCGCGCGCGCAAATCTGAGGCTCGGTTCACGCGACTACCTCATCCAGCAGAACTGGGTCCTGGGTCGGAAGGAACACTGTGCGATGAATTCGAGCCTGTAGGTGATTCGATCGTTAAGCCGCGGATTTGCGAGATCCGCGGCCTTCCTCCTCGGTACAACTTTTTACAATCAAATTACAGCCTGTGGAGACTTGGAAGTTCAAAGACCATAGGCTGTCAGGCACGGATTGGAAAGTTGTAACTCAGACCGAAAGGAAAGAAACAATGCGAAAGATTCTGCCGGCACTCCTGATATGTGTTGTTGTCGTGGCGATGGGGCGCGGAACATCCGTTGGTCAGACGAGGTCGCAGTCCAGCGCCGCCGCGCCATCGGACGCGCAGAAGGTGTTCGACCAAATGAAAACCCTGGCGGGTTCGTGGCAAGGTACGATTATGGGCATCTCGATCAACCTCACGATTCGCGTCGCATCCAGTGGTACCGCGCTCCTGCATGAGGCGAATACAGAAGGAGGAGGGCCCCCAAACCATGAGATCACGATGTTCTACGTGGAAGGGGATCGTCTACTCGCGACCCATTATTGTGATGGCGGAAATCGGGCTCGCTTTGAAGGGAAGATGTCGCCGGATGGTAAGACGAGCGAGTTCAATTTTCTCGACGTCGCGGGAAGCACCCGGGGAGGATTGGTGAAGCGTATGGCGTTCACCATAATCGATGCTAACAAGCACGTCGTAGAGTTCACTTTCATTAAACCAGACGGCAAGCCGATCGAGTTGCGCGGCGAATTTGAACGTACAAAATGAGGAGCTACGGCTGCGGGTCAGGTAGTGTTCTTTGGGAATCCATAAAAGAGCGCCGCGGCCCGCTCTCATTCTCCCCAAGCTTTAGCTTGGGGATACCAGCTCCGCAATCATCGGAAAACCATTTAAATGGTTTTCAAGAATTTAGCGCAACGAAACCCCAAGCTAAAGCTTGGGGAGAATGAGAGGGGGCCGCTGTCCTGAGCGCACCTCTAAACAAAAATAGAACATTTTAATTTTTACGCAGTTTGGGTGACTATTAATGGAGCGGGTAATGGAGCGGGCGACGGGATTCGAACCCGCAACCCTCAGCTTGGGAAGCTGATGCGCTACCGTTGCGCCACACCCGCTCAGTTGAGGTGAAGAAGATTAATTAACAGGCCGCGCACTGTCAATATAACGACTAACAAGCTCGTCCCAGCGGCCCTGCGATTTCAAAATCAATTCGATAACCTCGCGAACTGCGCCCTGCCCACCAACGGTTTTCGTCACGTAGTGCGCACGCTCGCGCGTTTCTAAAGCAGCGTCTGCAACCGCAATCCCAAGGCCCGATTGCCTCATGAGAGGAATGTCGTTGAGGTCGTCGCCGATAAAGGCAACCTCTTCGTTTGTGACTTCCGCCAGGGCCAACGTGTCCGCAAAAGCGCCCTGCTTGTCTTCACATCCCTGCCTTACGAACGACATTCCCAACCCTCGAGCACGAGCCTCAACAGCGCTCGACTTTCGACCCGAGATGATGCCTGACTTCAATCCGGCGCGATGCCATAACTCTATGCCGAGTCCATCGCGCGTGTGGAAGCCTTTCTGCTCTTCACCGTTTTCAAAGAGCCAGATCCGGCCGTCTGTGAGTACGCCGTCACAATCCATCAGCAGCAGTTTTATGCGCGCTGCTTTTTGTTGAACGTCTGAAGATGTCATCGCACGGCTTTGCCTGAAAGTCAGGATTCACACTTGGACGAGGTCAGTACCGCAACGCGGTAGCGTCGGGTCGGCCTCAAACATTCACACTTGGACGAGGTCAGTACCGCAACGCGGTAGCGTCGGGTCGGCCTCAAACATACAAATTTCTCGGTAAATTCAAAAGCTCACGTACGACCCGACGCTACCAACAATGATTTTCGACTTTTGAGGCAAGGCATCATCGCACTTCGAAGAGCTCGATGCCCGCGAGTTTCAAGCCGGCCGGTGTTCGCGCAAGCATCAACACGGCCGTGCCTTGCCCGATCGTGCCGAGCTTGTTGGCACGAATCTGTACGTCGGCGGCAATGAGATTCGCATTGAGCTGCTCGGTGCGCAGCACCTTCGTTTCCCAAGCCTCCGTGCCAATGCTGGCGTTGATGAATCTCACCAGTTCACCCGAAACAATACGCGACTCCAGCTCGGCTTTTTTGTTGCTGGTCACGGCTTGCGAGAGCTGTGTGATAAATGTTTGCGCTGCCGCGTCGACCGGAGGCGCGCTGTTCGCGGCGGCTTCAGCGCGAATACGTCCTGCGCGTGCGGCAAGTGATGAAGGATAATCACGACTCGCGATCACTGCGTCGTTAAAACGCTTCGCAGCTTCGGCGGGCTGGTTACGCTTCATCGCGATCTCAGCCAATCCGATGTTGGCCCAGGCAAGCGTCGCCGCAAACGGCAGCGGCTCGTTGAGTGCCGCTTGAAACAGTTTCTCAGCCTCTTCCATCCGGTTTTGACCGAGCAAAGCCCGCGCGAGAATGATTTGAGCTTCCTCGAAGCGTGGCGCCGTGAGAAGCATGGTGCGCGCAGTCGCTTCCGCTTTCGCAAACTCCTGTGCGCCCAACTGCCCCTGCGCCTCATTCAATGCGGGCAGGAGATCCTTGCCGCGCGGCATCATGTCGTTACCGTAATCGAGCTGCGGATAAAGCTTGTCAGGATCGACCTCGACTCTAACGATCCTGGACTGCGTTTTAAATACAGCTTCTCCGAAACTCTTCGCGGGAACAGTCGCTTCCGCTCGCACCTGTTCTCCACGATCGGTGGTTGCAAGAACGGAAACATTGACGTCGATCGATCCGATGTTGCGCAGGGCTGAAACCCAGTCGCCCTGGCGCTGCTGAGGCAGACCGATCATCAGATCAGTGTCGATCAACTGATCGAGCTGCTGGTCCATCAATGCTTTCACGGCATCACCGCCACGTGCGACCAGCGCCTCTCGCACAGCCGCAAGCGTCAGACCATTTTGATCGCCTTTCGCGGCCGGCACCACGGCACGCAACACCGCGAACAGGTTGTCGCGGCCCATGCGACGCTCAACCAGGCGCCAAAACATCGCACCCCGATTGGGCACGGATTCAAAGTAGGTGGCGTCGAGTGGAGTCGTGCGCGCGAGTGGACCATCCTGCTGGGCGACACGTGTGTAAGTGATGCGCTGGCGATAGAGCGTGGATTTAACTGCGTCTGGTCCAAATTGTTTTTCAAGAAACTCGGTGGCAAGGAAACGCACCAGCGCTTCGCGCAACACGCCACCGCCCTCACCACGCACAGGCGCGAGCCCGCCGATCCAAAGTCGCGCAGTCGCTTCGGCCACAGACAGTGCGGTTTCCGAATCGACCTTCGGCAGACGCAACGAATCCGCGTCGATGAGCACAGTGCCACTATCGCTGAAGCCCGCGCCACGTCGAACAGCCACCAATCGCACTGGCACATCCGGCGGAGGGCCGAGGATCGCCGAGTAAAAGGCGCGGGCTGCTGCGGTAAATGCAATCAGCGTTTCTGCTCCCTTGCGTTCGTCAGCCGCCGCGCCTTTCTCCAGCAGTGCAACGATGCCTTTTGCGTCGCCCGCGCCATCGACTTTGTCCCAATCACCCTGAACGAAGAATGGCTGCCCGTATATGGCCTGTTCGAAAGAGACACCGGAGGCATTGGCTTTTTCAACACCCGAAGAGACTACGTTGGGAAGATTGACAGTTAAACGGAATGGCGCTGTATCTGCGCCGTGCACGGAGAACGCCGTATTCGGCGTGGGGTACCAGGAAGAAGACGGAAGAAACTGTGTAGCGATCGGGCTGATCGCCATGCGCCCGGTATTGCTCTCAACCGGAAACGCATAAGTCACAGCCGCAATGACAGTGCCGTTCGGCGCGACTGACGCCGGCAACAAGATCTCGAACTGTTGCAGGTCGCCCCTTGGCGGACTTCCCCTGAACGTCGCCGCAGCACCACCAACGGTTACTGATTTCACGGTGCCTCTTTTATCGAGACGCAAGGTCAAAGTCCGACCTGATCCAGTACCGACGTTTACGGCAGTGATGGTCGCGACTGTATTCAACAAACGCTCGGTTTGCTGGACGTCGACTGAGAGGTCGAACGAAGTTACCTGCCAGATGACGATTGCCGGTGTTTGTGCACTGGCAGGCGCAACAAGACACAGAACGAGGGTTAAAAGTAGAAGTCGTCTCATCATTTCGAATCTTAAGTAGGTAGTTCCCGCGCAAAGGCGCCAAGGCGCAAAGAAAGAAATTCAGTGGTCACTACTCACTTTGCGCCCTGGCGCCTTTGCGCGAAAAATTGCGTACGAGCTCGTGAATGTCGCGAATCATCAATAGCAGCGGTTCGAGGCGATGTAGCGGCAACGCATTTGGCCCGTCTGATAATGCCTGCTCCGGGCAATCGTGCACTTCCATGAAAACCGCGTCTACTCCACACGCAACCCCAGCACGCGCAAGCGGTTCGATGTATTCCGATTGTCCACCCGTTG
>Ga0105237_10000830_pt1 | contig 42322 bp, 40 predicted proteins | sample KBSC24metaG_FD_81520 | JGI IMG/M metagenome (GOLD analysis project Ga0105237, IMG submission 81520) | Corn rhizosphere microbial communities from Kellogg Biological Station, Michigan, USA - KBS C2-4 metaG | ecosystem: Host-associated > Plants > Roots > Rhizosphere > Soil | place: Michigan, USA...
GGTTAGGGCGAATTCAATACGAAATCGAACCGCCCTAAACAGGCTGGCATATAGCCGCCTTATAAAGCAAAATTAAAAAATATTTGATAATCAACACAGAATCTCCCTGCTGCGCAAAGAGGGCGGGAAAAAGACATTTACAAATATACGAAGACGCTTTTGAGAAAGTACTGACACTATTTTGTCAGTTGAGCAATCCGGGAAGAAGACTACTTATGACAGGGGCAAGAATGGAAAATGCAACTTTAAAACTATCAAGCGGACTTTCCTGCATTAGAAATATTGCTGCAAACTCTTTATTATCAGGCTCAGTCACAGATGGGAATTCGCTGAACATTGCCTGGCCTTTTGCTTTGAGGCGATAGTAGACCGGCATATAAAAAATTGCCAGGTAAAAGGTAAAAAGCAGACCGTAGAGATAAACAAACTCTTTAGGAAAAAGATCACGCCCATGCCCAACTGATATCTCACCCAGTATCGACCTGCGCAGGGCATCGGTAGTCAGCACAGAAAAAACAATAAGAATTGCATCTATCATCAAAAAAAATTTAAGTTGAGAACGAAGAAGGTAAAACTTTGCTGCAACTATTTTTTGTTCCTGTTCTGCAAGTCCTAAAAGATTCATGGGCAACGATGTAAGGGCGTGATTTATGAGTAATTGCCCGCCTATAGCAAGCAATCCTGCAAACATTGGGATAAAAATAAATACGTTGAGCTGACCTGGGTTTTTAATGAGAATCCCAACTTTTTTCATAACCACGAATGCAGTTAAAAGATGGGTATTGTGATTTGTGGTAAACATAAACCAGCCAATAACTAAGGTGATCAATATGGTTGTTAAGGCGTGAACAGGCTTTAATTTAAATCCCCTATAAATGTCAAGCAACGATTTTACCAGTATTGGCAATAATGCGAGTGAACAAGCTACTGTAATAGAGATCAGCGCCATCCAAACCAGGAAAATCGGGTTATAGGTTAGATACATAGAGGAAAAATCTAAAAGTGCAATTTCTCCAATTGGCTTTAGAGGTTCATGGCGCAGATCGATCCTGGGTTGATAAGTAACACTAATGGTATCAATAACGCTATCTCTTTTACTAATAATATGGTTAGTATCAACTACTTTTAAAACCCCATGGTGATAACCATTTACTTTGATCTCACCAGCAAGGTGGTTCATTGTACCCAGTAAACCACCTGTTCCCAACAGAATAATAAAAAAGATCAGCCATGAAGAAACGGGCTGATCGTGAGATGTTGAAAGCTTCATAAATCTTGTGATTACTTAGATAAAGTTATCATTATTTGAAGGGATATAAATACCGTATTTTAACGGTATTTTATCTTTTAATCTAATGGATTGGAATAATTACAGCCCCGGCGTGGCAGCAATTGCCGACCTTATTTCCATACTATTTTGTCAGAACATTCATAGTTAAATATTTTAACTATTGTTACTGTTCCAAGTGTTCCAAAGTGTACACATATTCTAAATGGAACACCCTGCAGGCATCCTTCGGACTGAAATTAGGTAGTAAGCCAAATACTACTTATAGAAACAAAAAACCCGCATGCCGGTACCGGCATGCGGGTTCAATAAAAGCAGCACCAGGAAAATTAAATTGCTGATGCTTTTTCGGCTGCTTCGATAATGACACCCGCAACGATCTTTGGTTGCGACATGAAAATTACGTGACTGCCTTTCACTTCGGTTACCTGCGTATTCGAGCGGCTGTACATGGTTCTTTGTATGTCAGGGTTAATGCTTTTATCTTCAATAGCGATCAGGCCATAGGCCGGTTTGTGTCGCCAGGCTGCATCGGTGATCGGGCTTACAAAGCCTTTTGCATAAAACGCGCCCTGTGAGGCATACATGAACGCTGCTTCGTCAGCATCGATATCGGCACAAAAGCCTGCGTGATATTTATCTTTATCGTAATATACGATTCCTTTCTCATCCGGTGGAAGTACGCCGTTCTCAGGTGCAGGTGGTGCAGTCTGCAGCCATTGCAGGGCAGATTCGCCATTGTCGGGCTGAAATGCAGCTATATAAACCAGGGCAACAACATTTGGGTGGTTGCCGGCTTCGGTGATCACAGCACCGCCCCATGAGTGTCCGGCAAGGATTGCCGGGCCGCCTATCCTGTCTAAAGCAACATGTGTTGCCAAAACGTCATCTTCAAGTGAAGTTAAAGGGTTCTGTACAACGGATACGTTATACCCTTTACCAGTTAATTCGTTATAAAGTGCTTTAAAGCCGGAACCGTCAGCGAATGCGCCGTGGACAAGCACTACGTTATTTACATTTGAGTTTTTCATTGTTTGTCAGTTTTGGATTGTTTGAATGGTTATGTTCTTGTTTATGCCCCTGGCTAATGATCATTGCATGGCATTACAAAACACCAAAGTACAACGCGCTCAAACAATGCAGTAAAGAAAGGAAACTTTGGACAATTAGCGGTTTTTGTCCCTGAATGCCTGCGGGGAGATTTTTTCAGTCTTGGTAAACATCCTGGTAAAATAAGCCTGATCGCTGTAACCGAGCTCGTAGGCAATGGTTTTTATAGTCTTATCTGTATAAAATAACAAGCGTTTGGCTTCTATGGTAATCATATGTTGAATCCAGTAGCTTACCGTCCGGCCAGATGTTGATTTTATAGCTTCGTTTAAGTAAGGAGTGGAAACCTTCAATTCCTGTGCATATTCGGAAGGGCCTTTCAAGCGCTTATAGTTAAGAAACAACAGGTTTTTAAATTCGTTGGTTAGCGTAACGGCTCTCGAATCTTTTTTGTCATGCTTCTGCACCATTGCAAATTCTTCTGTAAACATACCTGCGAGCGCGTCGATAAAACCGCGCTTGATATGTTGCCTGATTACGTTCTTAAAGTGATCACGCACAATATGTGTAAATAAGTTAAAGCAGGATCTCATCTGTTCTGCTTTGGCGGAGCTAACAACTGTCGGGACCTGAGCGAAACAGCTTTCATTTAATACAGACTTAAATACATCGTTGATCAAGGATGGGTCGACCGCAATAACCCATATATCACCTTCGGAATCGATATGCTGATGAATTTGCCCGGGGAGGATAAAATAGATTGATTTTTCCGAAATTAATATCTCATGGGAGTCAACAATTAATTTTAAGAACCCCTGGTATGCGAATGCGAAAAGGAAGTCCGTATCGCGGTGTGGTGCCTTGACAAAATGATCGTTGCCGATTTTGCTGTAATTTACTATTTGCACCCCATGGGCCTTTACCTCATCAAGGATAATCGTAGGGACAATCATTTTATCTTTATTCATTGCGATAATTGGTAATTCGCTCAATAGCTTTGCTTCAAAATAAATGTAATTAAAATTATTCAGCCTAAAAAAAGCTCCTTAGCTGTTCACTAAGAAGCTTTCGGAGTTTGTGCGCCCGATTGGGTGCTTCCTGAACCAAATAATCCTGATTACGATACTTACTTAATTGGATATGGTCGCCAGTTGGAAGTAAGTTCATGTTATTTTTTAGCCTCTTTACCGTTAAAGCCGGTAATGAGTATTTTTTAAGAACTTCAAAAAACCCAAAAATTTTTGTAGAGTTTGGAATTTTTCAACATCCTTTATTTGGTATGGCATAAATCACGTTGCCTGAAACAGATAAATTGAAGCCATAATTTTCTATAGCAGGAAGTAACAGTTTTTCCCATGTTTTGCCCATGTCAGATGACCGGAATATACCATCTGAGCGACCACACATTAAATATTTACCCACTTGTTTGATTGATGAAATATTCAATGAAGATTGAAGTCCGCCTGTTAGTTTGATTAATGAACTATCCCAGGAAGGCTGAAGTCCTTCTCCTATGTCATTCCAGGTTTTTCCACTATCCAGTGAAATGTGTATTGTGTTGGTTTTGGTTATGGTGTTGTAGGCTATAGCAGCAAATCCTCCATCAATACGTTCCACAGCGATACCAGCCCCCCCTTCACTAATCACACGATCCCAGTTTTCACCATCATCGGTCGATCTTAATATCCCCTGTGAGCTGGCAGCCAGGAGTACACCGTTTGACTCTGCCATTTTCATTACCCAGCCTCCAACATGAACATATTTCCAGGTTTTTCCACTGTTAGTGGATTTATAAAGGGCATTGTTGGAGCCGATGAAAATTGTGCCTCCCGTAGTTTCAAAAACGCTGGATACTTGTTTCTCTTTATAGTTCGTGTACATCCAATCTATCGTTCTGTTAATGCGTACGGCTTGCTCTTGAAAATTTGTGTACATGGGCGACCAATCACGCTGCCCGTTTATTTTTTGTAAAAATTGCCCCCTGAAATTATATGCAAATATCCCATTCTTACCAGGGGCAATGTTACTCTGTGTACCAGGTAGAATCTCTTTTGTCCAAAAACGAGTTGCGGAATTTGGTTCACTGTGATAAACCCCATTTCCGGCACGTATATAGAGCCCACGGTCATTTGCAAAGAAGCCATCTCTCCGCACACCTTCTCTCTGCAAATTTTCGGGCAACCCTTCGCTAATATCCTGCCATGTTTGTCCGCCATCGGTAGATCTGAAAATGATGGTTACATGCCCTGATTTAGTCGCTTTTGTTGTTTTCTCCCACGCTTTCTTTTCTTTTAGTACAAAAGAATTTAGTAGAAATAGGACCACGAGGGTAGCCGGAACAAATACAAATAATCTTTTCATTTTTTTATTTTTCATATCCTTTTAATTTGATTCAACGAAATTACTTTGATATATTTCAGCCTGAGGCATCTGGATTGTAAATAAAAATGTAAACTTTGTAAATAAAAACTTGACACTATGCTTGATAGCCGAAATCTCCTCTCCGGGAAGCGCAAGTACCTGTGCGGATTGATATTGCTCTCGTTTATCTCTGTGATCTGCGCGGCTTTCAGTATGGCAGGCAATGACAGCTTTGATATTGCCCGAAGGGAAGTTTTGCTCCGCAGGATCGGACATGAACTACTCTTACAGTCGGGCGACAGTACATCAAGAGTTTTACCCGTAAAAAAGATCGCAGAAAATGAGTACCAGATCAGCTTTGAAAATGAGCTTACTTTTCGACCGGACTCCCTGGTTAATACTACCAGCCGTTTGTTGGCCAATGACCCGCTCGCACGTGATTATGTTGTCAACGTTCTGACCTGTGGCAACTCCGCTGTAGCTTATGGATACGCTATATCCAAAAATAAAAAAGATGATATTGTACCGTGCAAAGGAAGAAAGCAACCTGCATCATGTTACATGATCAACATTAAATTCAAACCGGCGGGTATAACTACAGCAAAGAATGGGTATCTCCTGGGCAGCCTGCCATTTTTAGCATTTGTTGGTTTTATTTTTTTTAGATCTGTTAAGCCGCGAAGAGCTTTACCTAACGGTCAAGATACCAGTATGTTCACTTTGGGCTCGGTGTTGTTCGATGCGAAGAATCGGAAGCTGATAATAAACGGAAAAACAATAGACCTGACCGGAACGGAAAAGCGTTTACTGCTCATTTTTGCACTATCTCCCAATGAGACCATAGATAGAAGCCGGCTGCAAAAAGAGATATGGGAAGATGAAGGCGTTATTGTGGGGCGTAGCCTGGATATGTTCATATCAAAACTTAGAAAAAAATTGGAAATTGATCCCAATATCAACATCGTTGTTATACGCGGCAAAGGGTATAAACTTGAAATCAGATCGTAAAAACGCTTAATCCACTTTAGCTTTGCCTGTTCTAACTGTAAGTCACCCCGCTGGAGCGAGAATGATGCGTCGGCCAGAGCGTAATGGCTTCTCGTGACACTGCCTACAGTCCATAAAGAGTTCAAGTCACCCCGATGCCGAAAGCGTCCCGCTTGTGGATTATACGCCAACCACAATCCCTAAAGTATAAACCTTATAGCAACCTGACTATGGTTACACCCTGCAACCATTAAGTAGTTGATTATCAAATATTTAAGTGTAAAAATAGCCAAAATGTGTTAACTATGTTAACCCTGCCGGCAATATATTATAGTTACTGGGTTCCACCGTAAGTGATAGTGTGGATACAGTCCCGTGAAAATAATTTCACTTATAGAATCGAAAAAAGCCGTTTTCCTTGCGAGAAACGGCTTTTATAAATTTGTGCGCCCTATGGTACATTTTTCGAACCAGTTTATTGATCAACTAAAGGAATTAGCTGGTTTAGCAAATCCAGATTAACTAAAGGAACTACTGGTATTGTCTTATTTGCCCAATTTACCGAGGGTAGTCTCTTACAGACCCTGGCTGAGATGGAACATTCACTACTGATTCATTTTCGAGTTGTTCTGCCAACCCGATGAGAAGCCCTTCGGTTCCGCGAATGTAGCTGAGCCGGCATAAGTTCTCATACTGAACCACTTCGCCAACGGCCTGAGCGCCATGCTTGATGAGCCTGGAACCATCTCGTCAATGTTTTCAACAGTGAACATGACGCGTAGGTAGCCTTTTCTTTGAAAATCGTATTATTCGCTGTTCAGTATAACCTTTATTAGGTAAATCTCTTTTGCTAATCTTGCATCTTTCATGTTTATGACACCAGCCTTAGTTAGTGCAGCAAAATCTCCCAAAAAAGCGTATTTGAATGGACCGCTACCATTACTTTTATTTTTGTTTTTAAACTCATTGTAAATTTTCTCTGCATCATAAAACTTACCTGAAAGCAAATAGCCTAATGCTAAATTAGTATTGATCCAGTCAAATTGCCCTCCAAAGCTCAATCCTTTTTGGGCCGAAGCTAAAGCTGTTTGATAATCTTTTGTAAACAAAGCGTACCACGAATTATTCCCATAACTAGAGGCTAATTGATCTGTAATCATTTTATTTTCCGGGTACTTTTTATGAAAAGCTTCTAATAGTGCTACTCCATATTTCGAAGCTTCTATGGCATAGCTATATTTGTAATTCATGGCAGAATCGGCAAATATATTAGCCAACTCTCCATAGTTGCGCGATACATCAATGGCTAATACTGTGTCTGCCGTGTCCACGGTTAGCGCTTTCGACGCCCACCGTAATTTATCCAGGTATCTTATATTCAATATGCTGTCTTCGTGCGCTGTGCCTGCAATTAGGTTTAACGAATCCTGCCTGAATTTGCTATAACTATAATATAGCAGTTTCCTATTTAAAACATTAAGTTTTTTCGCAATTGCTGGTTTCTGCAATCCGAGAAATAGTTTAGACAATTCGGCAAGCGAGTTTTTCGATGTCTTTTGATATTCTTTATCCTCGGGATGAAAGTTGTAATCAGGCAGTGAAGCCAAATAATTCAACGCAGCGGCTAACCCTTTGTTGGCTACTGTTATATCGGGGTATATCTCCTTGACGTTAAAATTATCCAAGTTTGATATTCGATAATCAAAAGGACTAAAAGTTGCTAACCTTTTATTGTCATATGCCTTATTAATATCGCCTCCTTCCCAAATATATATCTTCCCGCTTGATGTCCATGTTAGTATCTGTTTCCCATTCTTCGCAAAAGCACCGGAAACGATGCTTTCTTTATGGCCGTACAACAACCCTACTTTTTTTCCATCAAAATTCCAAACAGAGCCAGTCTTGTCATCTGCTACGGATAAGAACTCTTTATCTGTTGGCGATAACACTACGTCGTTTATTTGGCCGGTGGCATTCTCTTTTTCCAGGTAAATGGTTTTTGATTTTGTAATGATCTCGTTGCCGGTTAACTTGTCTTTACCCGGTAAATTAATATCGCCCAATTCAAAAAAACGAAGGTTATTTTCCCGACCGCCAACAACAAGGTATTTTGAGTTAATACAGGCTGCCAAACAAGTAACTACGGAGTTGAATGAGCCCGCTTCAAATATCTTTATCCATTTTCCGCCTAGGTCATTTACAGTAACGTGCCCGCTCCAAAATCCGGCCAAAATGTGTTTGCTGTCGTTGGTAAATTTCACCGCCATCAAATCTTTGAATTCTGGATCGCGATTAATTTGGGCGTGTGGAACTGTTTCCCCTACATTGTATATGTAGCCGTCTACAGTCAATATTTTTCTGTCCGGTGAAATGGCTATCGTGCGCGGCGTGTGCCAATATACAAACTCACCTATAACGCTTCCATCGAATTTTCTTATCTCATCATCATAAATTCTAATGTTAATATTATCCGCAATCCATTCTTTTGGAAAAAAACTCGAAATTTTCGGATCTATCGACTTCGCTTTAAGTGTTTGGATTGTTTTTACCGTAATAAGATATCCACGTTTCGGATCGGCATAAATAATCCCGGGTATTGATTGCCGGCTTATCACCAATCCATTTCTGTCAAGATAGTCGATAGCGTTTTGTTGCACCACCCCAATGCGACCACCGTCAAAAAAAGCAGTAACAATATTATGCGGATAAGAAAATATATTGGTGACGTAATAATTTTTTGAATAAGAGAAATTGTTAATTATGCTGTCAAGCTTTGCGTTTGAATTACCTATCAGGCCCCCCTTTTTGGCAATAATATAACTTAGCGTAGGGTTTACATATTCATTTGCACCAGCCGCATAAACATATTTGCTTTGTAAATTGTTGTTTTTTTCTTGACGCATGGAAAACAAGTAAAAGACTGTAAGGGCAACAACTAAAGAGATGGCCGCAATAATAATAAACCGGTTTTTGCGGGTTGCAGCGTCGGCTCTTTCCTGCTCCTTTCTTTTCCGTTCCTGTTCTGCCCTAATTATTTCCTGTTGACTTTTTTCCCATTCATATCTTGCCTCAATCTCTTCCTGTTCCTTTTTTCTTATCTGTTCTTGCTCAGCCCGGATTGCTTCCTGTTCTTTCTGTGTTTTCAGTTCTTGTTCAGCCTGAATTGCTTCCTGTTCTTTCTCTACTTTGAGCTTGTTAATATATGGTATCAGCGATTCGCTATTGATTTCATAATAGGCTTTTAATGACCCTGGCCTTAACTCACTTTTTATTAAGCGGGTATCTTCATCCAATTTAATTAATACAGTATTTATAGCATCTACCGGATACTGGTTCTTTAGTTCAGCAATAATAGCGTCTGTATGGAAAATATTACGGGTATGCTCATTAAGCACAAGTAAAGATAATATGGCTACAGCGAGAGGCTTATCGGAGGGAGGAAGTTTGGTAAGGAGTTCGGCATAAAACAGTTGAATGTATTTATCTATATTTTTTTCGTTTTTGCCTGCATCGTCTGAGAGCAAGTCCGCCCGGGCTTCTGGACTATCGTAAAGGTATTGACAAACTATTTGAACATCGGTTAAAACTGTGTTTCGGTCTTCAAAATGCCTAACTAATTTGTCGTTTAAAACAGGGATGATATCCTTAAATGCCGCGTCATAGCGGGTTTCACTTTTCTTATACTTAAAAGGGCATTGAATAATGTCATAAATATCCGTTTTATCAATGGCTTTGATCCTTAAACTATGATCCCGGAGATCGGGAATAGCCCTTAATAACTTTGACATCTTCGCCAAATAATCCTCCCGAAAACTAAATAAGAATTTTACCCTTAATTGGTCATTGTAATAGAAATCATAAAAAAAATTAAATAGCTGAACCTGGAATTCAATGCGCTCATTAATGGGTATGTCCCCATCAGCAATTGATACTTTACCTGTTTCTTCAAATAAAGTGATTATTTCTTCAAACTGGTCAAAAAGTAAAACAGGAGTTGGTTTATTCTTAACGTTGACCCGCTCTTCCTCAGTTTCGCCATACGTTTGCAGAAGCAATTGTTTTTTAAAGTTATCTAAACTAACAAAAATTATTGGCTGGTCATTTCCTGTCGAAAACCCGTCAAATAGTGACGGAAAATAAGTTTTATCGTTATCTGAATTCTCAATTTTATAAATACGAAATGGCTGCTTGCGATTCGGGTAAATGCGAATAATCTCCGGTTGCAGGTTGTTCTCCTCCATTAACGGAATTAACCCGGCATTTACTACAGATGATTTACCTATACCGCTTTCTCCATACAGCAAACTACCTCTATAAAGTAAAATTAAATTAAGCAATCGGTCGCTTTCCCACTCCCTGCCTGAAAATATATTTCTGTCGGCATAACGGAAGGGTTTAATGCCCCTATACGGCTCGGCAGGTAAGATGACTTTAATCTCTTCGTCCGACGCAGACATCTCTTCTTGTTTTTTTGAGGATGATTCCATTATTAAAGAGGCATTTCTTTGTTAAATATTTCTTTGTACAAAAAGGGTATAGCACTCCATATGTTTTGTTCTATGAATGTAACTTTGTGATTTCGAAACCAGAATTGTTGGATGGGCTTATGTTTATCCAAAGTGATAGACCACTTTTGCAAATCATTAAAGCTTTTAGCATTCTTCCCCCATAATGACGTCTTAAATATTAACCGTAGATTATAATCCTGCAAGCCATAGCCGATAAATAGAAAGGTATTTTGGTTTTTACCGGCAAAAGCCTCGTTAATAACCCTGGGAATTGGGTAAAGATCCAAAACCGATGCTCGGGGTTTCGCCTCCCCAGGCATTTCTTTCTCGGGCTTTTCCTGGTTATCATTTATCTGGCTCATTCTTAAGATAAAATTCAAATAGTCGTCGTCAGTTATTACAATATTGTCGTTTTCAGGAATATAGATGCCGTTACCGTCGGTTACTTCCCTTAAGTCGCCATGAAACTTGTATAAAAAAGGGGCGTGAACAGTTATTTCGTTTTCCGCCACGTTGTCGGTGGACTTTGGGTTTCCGCCCTTGTTTGCTTTGTAAATTCCTTTGTTACGATACGATTTGCCGACCTGCTCCAGTGCATTTTCAAAAAGGTGATCGTAATTAGTGGTAATGATATATTTAAAGTCCATTTTAGCAAGCGCTTTAAGGATCGGTGATGGTTTTTCTCTGCTAATAAGAGGTACAAGGGAATCGATCAATCGAGCACGGTCCGTTAACTCTTCGTAATATTGTGCTACATAGCTCAGCGTAAGATGTTCTTCTTTCATACTGTTTTTCCGATCTTCGTCTTTCTGATCTTCAAAAATAACGTCAATAAGGCTATCCCTTAATTCAGCGGCTATCGGTGGCCTTTCCTCTTTGCTGTAAGCCAATTCAAAGCCTTCAGGCGCTTCGTAATTAACAGCGGCACCAAGAAACAATATTACCCTGCCTTGCGGCTCACCTTTTCGGGGACCTATTTGATATTTTCTTTGTATTTCCTTTGCCAACTCTGTCAATCGGTCCCTCGAACCAGAGTCAAGATCATTATACAAATCAGTTGTATTCATTTAAATTACAGGGTTTTGTTGTTTCTATAAATTAATCACTGCAGAAATAACTTCTGCTACTGCCTTGTTATCAATATCACCATGCCCGCTTATGGTAGTTTCGGCATCCAGGTTGTAAATAGCCCCGGCGTTAAAATCATATTGGCTACCTAATACCATATTTATTGTATCTATAGCGCCCGATTTTAAAGCACCATTAGCGCCTAGGCCTCCGTAAGGATCATCTTTGCCGCCAAACGCTGCGGCTATTTGTCTCGCCACGCGCGAGGCCAGCGGATAAGCATAGCCTACAGCCTTATCTTTAATACTGTGCGATACTACCATTATACCTTTAATATTTCCATCCTCAATAACCCTGCGGAAAAGACCGTTTTGTCCGGGGATATAATTCACGGCAAACCCATAATGCGAGAAGGCAGCCTGTAGTAATATAAGCGATTGTACAAATACCGCATCTTCGGGTTTTTCGCCGGCAATAGATGCTGTAACCAGCCTTGCCCCAAAACTATGCCCAACGAGGTGCAGCCTGATGTCTGGTTCAATATCCTGTATTTTATGAATAATCGGGTTTAGCGCCTGCATCCCCACTTTGCCTGCCCTGTCTTTCATTTGGTAGTAGGTGGCCAGGTTGAGGATATTAAATAAGCCGTTTTTAATACCACTAAGAAATGACCCTATACCGGCACTTGCACCATCCGCCCCGCCTACGCCAATTATGCCGTCAATATCTGTTGCGCCGCCTGAACCGGCTTCCGGCAAAGGTTCATCTTCGGGAACGTCCAGCCTGATAAGCAACTGCCCCATGTCGGTTTTTTTGAAATCTGCAATAGCGTCTTCATCAGGCTGGGGAGAGGGATTATCAGTAATAGGGCCAAATAATTTGTTAAGGGCATCTAATAACTCAAACTCTTCAGCATCCCCGGTTTTTTCCAGTTCAAGCACGTCCTGTATGGTTTGCAGGTGTTCGTCTGCATCGTCGCTGTCAAAAAAGCCTTTTAGCTTTGCTGCCTGTTCTATTATAGCGTCATTTTCTTTAGGGTCAATGCCTGCGGCCCCACCGGGAATCAAATCCTTTTCGGCAAATTTTTTGGATGGCCAAAAAATGCCGAGCACGCCAAACTTTTTGTTTTGCCGGTTCAATTCAGTATCCAACAAAGTCATTATTTTGATATACAACCTACGGGCCTCGTCCATATCATTGTTCCAGCCGTGCGAAATTATGACCAGGTCGGTTAGGCCAAGGTTGGTGATCCCGTCCAACACTTCCGTTATTTGTTCCGGCTGTACGGGTGCTGCGAATTTGTCAAATTCGAGTTCGAAAAAAGGAAAGTTTGCTATTTGTGTCATGATTTTATATGGATTGAATGGCGCGCATTAAATCTATCAGGCCTTTACCCTGAAAATAGTGGTCTCTTTTTAAATCGGTGGCTGTATTCATAAATATCTCCTTAATCGTTTCGGGTTTGCCTATATACTCTTTACGGATAGATAAAAACGCGGCTATAACGCCCGAAACGTGGGGGGCGGCCATACTGGTGCCGCTATCTTCAATATACTCGGCGGCCCCATGCCCCGGTACCTGGTTACTGGCCTTATTTTTTTTGCTGCCGGCAGCGCACGAAATTATTTTTTCGCCCGGGGCCACCAGGTCGGGTTTTAAACGGCCGTCGCCGGTTGGACCTTTAGACGAAAAATAGGATACGCCATAAGTGTGGGGCATATCGCGATGGGTTGAGCCTACGGTGATAGCCAGCTCGGCATTACCCGGATCATTGATGCTTAATGACATGCCCGATGCGGCCCTGCCATTAAAAGCTGTGCTTACAAAGCCATAGCCTGTATTGCCAGCCGCGGCAACAACAACCACGCCCGATTTTACAAGCCTATCTACCTCAACACACAATGGACTTTGGCCACACGCAAACCATTCGGGATCAAAAGCGTAACCCAGGCTTAAATTAACACCGTGTATTTTAATATCGCGGCCATAACCGTTAATTTCCTGTATGTGTTCAATCGCGGCTATCAGGCTGCTGGCCAGCCCGGTGCCACAATCGTTTAACACCTTAATACTTATCAGTTTACATTTGGGCGCCATGCCCGAAATTTTGCTGATGGGGCTTGCCTCATAGGATACCTCTCCCTGTTCGTTTCTTATTTTGGTTATGGCAAATAGGTCATCAGTGGCCGGATCAGTGGCTTTATCAGCGGGCGGATTCGTTTGTGCAGGGACAATAGCTTCCCCCGCTATAATGCCGGCAACATGAGTGCCATGCCCAAAATCATCTGCAAAAGGATCTTTAGTGGTACTGTCCGAAAGATCTAAATGATAATTGAGGTGTTTGTTGGTATGGGTTTTAAAATGCCGGTGCTCAAAATCGATGCCCGAGTCGACAACTGCCCAGTTAATATCCTCGCCCAGTGCAGAAAATGATTGCCTTGCGGCATCAGCCTTAACCGTACTTAACGATTTTGAAATAAAAGCGTTCACCTCAAAATCGAGCCATATTTTATATATAGCCGGTTTTTTATCTTCTTTATCCATGACTACCAGCTGGCTTACCAACGTTCCGTTTATATTGGCAAAAAGGTATTGATGGCTAAGCTTGCTCTTATCCTTATCAATTTGGGCGTCACCCATTGTTGCCAGCAGTTCAAAAAGTTCAAAAACTTTTTCTTTTGCTATCGCGCGGCCTTCCAAATAATCCAGGTGTAGGTCGATAATTACATGATAGTTTCCTTTTGGCTTTTTTTCTATAGCATTAAGTAAAGGGATGGCAATAACCGTTTTATCGAGGTTTTCGGGCCTGAATTTATTTCCATCATCACCTAATGCCGGTTTAGATTTCTTTTTAGGGGCCATAACTTATTTTCTATGAATGTTTTAAAATTGGTTAGTAAGGTTTAAAAGTGCGTCTTCGGGTGTTAACCAGTTCCAGTTACCGTCATCGGCAGCAGATGAATTTGAAAGGGCGCCACCACCTTCTGGTAAAGGCTTAAAAGCAGTATATATGCCTTTTTCATAGCTTAATTTAACCGCCTTAAACCCAAATACCAAAGGGGTATTGCCGCTAAACGTTACCTTGGAGCTATTGTCATCCGAACTTTCGATCTTCACATTACCGCCAACAACTTCCTTAATAACAGGCATGTCTATACTTAACGAGTTTTTATCCTTAGCTGTTGCCGCTACATTTATCTTATGGCTTTTAATTACTGCCGTAATAATGTAAATATTGCCAGCTTCCATTAATGCCTTGATATGTGTTGAGAATTGATTTACATCAGCATCGGTTAAATACTGATCAAGGGCCGCCACCTCAACCGAATCGGTAAGTACGTCCTCAAATTCAAACACTATAGTACGGGCGGCACCATATTGATTTTGCAAACCAATTTTACTGCCGCCCATAGTACCTACAATATTACCAAGTATGGCGATGCCAACATCTATGCTTAAATCGTTGGTGCGCTGACCAGATATCGATGAGGTAACTTCGTTTAATTTTATTACAGGGAAATTAATATTTGCGCCGGCTACCAAAATTGTTGACAGTTGACCCAGTGATTCAAACGTCGATCCATTTTTTGTAATAATCTGCAATGGCGAAATATCCGCCTTTGGCACACGGACCACATTGTAACCAAACGACTTTAAATAACTGATGGATGGATCGTTGCAAATCATTTTTAAGGTTTAGATCTATCGGAATATCAATACTTATTTTCTGCGTACAAATTGGGGAATCATAAACTGCCAATAACCTGAATAAGAACGCTTTAAAAAAATAGGTTTTTAAAGCTATTAATAATATTAGTAAATTCAAATTATTGCACAAATAAAATTATAGTATTAAAATTAATTGGTATTAGGCATAACTCGGTTCGACATCGAAATAACATCCAATCAAAATAAATTTACAATATGCTTAATATCAATCAACTAGGATGGGTTTCGTTTTCACCCGGTTGGGTTAACCCAATTGCGCTCGAACCAAAAAGTGCCTCTACGCCCTCTAAACGCAGATTGGAAAATCACAAAAACAGAAAAACGGCCTTTACGATATCGTAAAGGCCGTTTTGTGCGCCCACCTGGGCTCGAACCAGGGACCAAAAGATTATGAGTCTTCTACTCTAACCAACTGAGCTATGGGTGCAAACCGGTTTCCCGATTTACAGACGCAATATTAAGACTATTTTTCGAAATGGTCAAGAGACGGTTGTTACATATTTGTTACGTGATCTTCGACACTTTAGCCATAAATGAAGCATTACGGTCATCATTTTCCATTTTACCGATTATAAAAAATCTGAAACTAATCAACTTCTGGATAATGAAATTTCTGTTAAACAGTTTCAACAATATTTTAGAATTAAATCGAATTTTTGTCACTATTAAATTTAGTTTTTTTAAAATAATAGTGATAGATTAGTTGCTTATAGATTAATAGCCGGTTCTTGTAGTTCGTATTTCCACCTGACCCCCAATTACATGGACGTTTTAATTGAACCTTTCTTTCAGCGGGTTTTTAACGAATCCGGAGCTTGCCTGCTGATGCAGGTTAATGGTGGCAAGTTTACCATAGTCGCAGTTAGCAACAAATATCTCGCATTAACTTCAACCAGCAGAGGTGAATTAATCGGCCGGGACCCATTCGATATTTTTCCTGATAAGGAAGATGCTCCAGACGGCGCAATTACGACCCGCAATGCTATCCTGAAAGTCTGTAATACCGGCGAGCCAGTTATTATACCAGATTATTTATATCACATTTATTCACCTGAGAAAACAAAGCTTGAACCAAGATGGTGGAGAAGCACATTCGAACCTATACTAGGAGAAAACGGACACTTTGATTTTGTTCTGGGAACGGCAATTGATCAAACGTCTTATCATCAAACGAACGATGACCTGTTCAAGGCCGAACAAATGCTACACCTCGCAATTCAGGCCGGCGACATTGGTACCTGGTGTATCGATGTAGACTCAAAAGCTATATTATCGTCCGCACGTTCAAAATCTTTGTATGGTTTAGGAGAAAATGAGTATTCAACCCTTGACGGCATCCTTGATGCAATTCATCCGGATTACAGAGCTAAAGTTGCTACTACCATTAATGAAGCGATCGCGTCCGATGGAAGTCAAAGTTACATAATTGATTATCCGGTCGTTGGAATTGCGGATAAACAGGAACGGTGGGTACGTTCAACTGCCAGATTGTTCACTGAATCGGGTGTAAACCGGCGTATGCTATGTGGAACATTGATCGACATTACGGAGACCAAAAAGCTTGAACAGAAAAAAAATGATTTTATAACGATGGTTAGTCATGAAATGAAGACACCGCTGACCTCGGTAATGGCTTATCTCGATCTTCTTATGGTAAAAGCAAAAAAGATCAATCAGGACTTCATCTATAATTCTGCTTCCAGAGCAAAGATTCAAACAGAAAAGATAAAAAACATGATCGTGAGCTTTCTGGACCTTGCCGGAGTTGAGGATGGCAAGCTAAAGCTAAGCGAAGATCTATTTCCGGCCAGAGAACTTATTGAGGAAACAATAAACGATCTCTTGCCTTTTGCGGAAGACCATAAAATAATTCTTAGTGGCGGGCTTGATTTTAATATTCATGGTGACAGGGCCAAGATTGGCCAGGTGATCATGAATCTATTGACGAATGCTATTAAGTATTCACCGACAGGAACCGATATCGAATTGACTTGCGTCGCCACTTGTTCAGAAATAAAGATTACCATCCGTGATCATGGTATAGGGATTGCCAAACACCACCAGGAGAAATTATTCGACCGATTCTATCGTGTTGACCATTCGGCGAAAGCTAAGTCAGGATTCGGCATTGGTTTGTATCTGGCTGCCGAAATAATTAAAAATCACGGCGGTCAAATAGGCGTTTCAAGCGTCGAAGGTGCAGGGTCCGAATTTTGGTTTACTATACCAAATCAATTACAAAATTGATGTGGTTTTACCTTCAATATTTACATCTCTTCTAAGAGGAACGTAAAAACTCGCCAGTTTTTAGCGCATTCAATTTTACAGGTAAATTTTCAGATTATTACAGGGAATGTCGGTTATAATCGTGCCTGAATTTCAACAATTAATGACTTACTGTTATCATCAAATTTTTTAATCATTTCTTCTACCTCCTAATTTTTAATAGGGTCTTTTCATTATTCAATCTGCTCGCCAGACACAACTAAAAACGCTCAATGGCTTTAAGATAATGGTTTTTATGCTTATTATTTTTTCAAATTCTTAAAACACGCCGTGAAGCAAAATGTTAAAAACTTACACATCTAACTTAATTTATTAATTAAAAATTAATTGTACATTACCTATGAAAGCAGCTGTATTTCACAAGCCTGGCGAGATCTCCTATGATACTATGCCTGATCCACGCATCGAGCTGGCTACCGACGTAATTATTAAAGTCACATCGACTGCGATCTGCGGTTCTGATCTCCATATTTTAAGCGGTGCCATACCGCAAAAAGAACCCATGATCATGGGTCACGAATTCATGGGCATTGTCGAAGAAGTCGGCTCTGAAGTGAAGAAGTTGAAGAAAGGCGACCGCGTTGTTGTCCCCTTCCCTATCGTCTGTGGCCACTGTTTCTTTTGTACACATGGAGCATCTCCGGGTTGCGAAAACTCCAATTATAAGCACTATGGACCAAGCGGCGACTTGCTGGATCAAAAAGGCGCAGCACTATTTGGGTATACGGATCTGTACGGTGGATACTCCGGTGGGCAAGCCGAATACGTACGTGTGCCTTATGGAGACATCAGTCCACGTGTAGTGCCGGATAACCTCAGCGACGAGCAGGTATTATTCCTGACCGATATTTTTCCCACTGGCTGGTCAGCGATAGACTGGGCCCAGTTGAAAGGCGGTGAGGTGGTTGCCATCTTCGGCTCCGGGCCTGTTGGCTTAATGGCACAGAAAGCGGCATGGGTAAACGGCGCAAGCCGCGTCATCGCGATCGACCCGCTCAATTATCGCCTTGAAAAAGCCAAAGCTGTAAACAAAGTAGATACACTGAATCCACATGAAGTCGATGTGGTTGAGGCGATCCGCGCTATGACCGGAGGCAGAGGCGCAGATGTATGTGTCGATGCTGTAGGCTTCGAACCGGAAAGGACATTTATGGATAAAGTCAAAGCCACAGTCCACATGGAGAAAGGCAGCATCAAAGTTTTGGAGATGGCTTTTAAAGCAGTACGTCGGATGGGGACCGTAAGTATAATGGGGGTTTATGGCTCACCTTATGATAACTTTCCGCTGCACCGGATATTCGATAAAGGTATTACGCTCAAGATGGGCCAGGCACCTGTATTAAATTATATAGATCATCTCATTGATTTGGTTAAAGAAGAGAAAGTGGTACTGGACGATATCATCACCCACAAGTTGCCGCTAAGCCAGGTCAGCCATGGCTATAAGATATTTGATGAAAAGCAGGAAGACTGCGTTAAAGTTGTCTTAAAACCTGGGGAGTAATCAGCTATAATCCCGTGTTGTTAAGGCATTGTGATAAATCTTTGGAAAATAATCAAAAGACGGTCCTGATGCAGTTGCGGGGCTTGCTAAATTATAGAAATTATGAAAATGCAATCCCAACCAATAGAAAAAATGGAATGATAACAACGAAAATTATAAAACACATTCACCTATGAAAGACGAAAACAAAATGAGCCGGCGGCAGGTAGTCGCCGGTATTGGAGCGACGTTAGCTACGGCTGCAATAAAGCCGGCATTTGGGGTAACAGATACGTTGAGAAAATCAGCCGATGGAGCGCCTAAAATCAGCGATCCAACCAAAATTCATCCGAAACCGCCATTTAAAAGCCAGCCACAGCCATGGCCTGGCCTGCAAAGCAAGATGGACCCTGTGCCGGACTGCGGCGAGAATAGTTACAAAGGATCAGGCCGCTTGACGGGCCGTAGAGCATTGATCACTGGCGGTGATTCCGGAATGGGACGTGCCGCTGCTATTGCCTACGCACGTGAAGGCGCCGACGTAGCAATCAACTACTACCCTTCTGAGGAACAAGATGCGCAGGAAGTAATCGCACTAATAAAAAAAGAAGGCCGGAAAGCGATAGCCATTCCCGGCGATTTGCGCAGCGAAGAATTTTGCAAGCAACTGGTTCAAAAAGCGATCAGCGGTTTGGGCGGGCTGGATATTATTGTCAATAATGCAGGCCGTCAGCAATCAATTAATTCCATCGTGGATGTTACCACCGAAGAGTTCGATTCAACTATGAAAACGAATATTTACGCACCTTTCTGGATCATCCGGGAAGCGCTACCCCATCTGCCCCCAGGTTCTGCGATCATAGGCACGACCTCAGAGCAAGCCTATGACCCCTCTCCTGATCTTTATGCCTATGCACAAACAAAGGCTGCTACGATGAATTATGTCAAATCCCTTGCCAAACAACTTGGTCCGAAGGGAATTAGAGTGAACGGTGTCGCGCCTGGCCCTGTTTGGACCGCATTGCAGATCAGTGGTGGTGCACAACCGGAAAAACAACAAATGTTTGGCAGCTGGACTATGCTTGGCAGGCCAGGCCAACCGGCGGAACTGGCTTCTATTTATGTCCAGTTAGCCGCTGCGGACGCGAGTTTTGCATCAGGCCAGGTATATGGATCGTCGGGCGGCGTTGGACAACCTTAATTAATGCAGTCATGAAAAAAATAATCATCATAATTATACTGATAGGTCTGGGAGGTCTAACTGCAAGTGCACAGATCCCCCAACCTGATCCGGATACTACGGCGAGGCATTTTCTAATCGTCGCCAGCATCGGTAACCTCCAGGAAGTGAGCGCCGGCGAGCTGGCAGTGCAAAACGCAAAACACCCGGATGTAAAATCTTTTGGCCAGATGATGGTCACAGATCACAACGATGCTGAACAAAAGCTTTTACAACTTGCGAAAACCAAGGGCTATACACTTCCCCCGGCCTCTACAGGCGGCATAAGACCTGACCTTAACTTAAAGAATGCGGGCAATAAGTTCGACGCGATGTATATTCATGATATGCTTGCTGCCCACGGTAATACTCTTCAGACTTTCCAAACCTATGCCACGACCGGAAAAGATCCGGACGTTCGGGCGTTTGCAGAGCAAATGCTGCCAACACTTAAAGCCCATCTGGAGTCCGTTAAGACCCTTGACGAAAAATACAAAGAACTAACAAGTAAATAAAAGAGTGATGGCATGAACAATTTTCATTTTAAGCCATTTCGGGAAACTTTTAACTTGCCACATAAATTGTGTGGCAAGTTACTACAATGCAATTTTGATAGCCTTACTCAATATCATAGCGATTTCAAATCGCATTTGAAAAATTTTCATGCAGTTAAACATTTTGCTGCCTATTCCCGTTGTTAATAGATTGCCATTTTTATGCCTAAAACTAACCAACAATTGATACAAACTTACCCTTTCCTGGACGGCGGCGGACAAATGGGGGAATACATCCGTTCCTTTAAATGGGAGGATAATCCCCTTGGTTGTCCTGAGACCTGGCCTATTGCCCTGCAACAGTCGGTAAGCATGATGTTAAAAAACAATTTTCCGGTGCTGATTTGCTGGGGTCCTGAATATATTCAGCTTTATAACGACGCTTTCCGACCAATCAATGGTACGATCAAACATCCTCAGGCAATAGGCGGCAGCGCAAAAGATACTTATGCCGAAATCTGGGAGACGATCGGCCCCATGTTCAGTGAAGTGATGGACGGCAAAACCCACGGTTTTCCCGGTTTAATGGTGCGGCTTGAAAGGAACGGAGAGCCGGAAGATTGTTTCTTTGATTTCTCTTATAGCCCTATAGCGGACCTTGATGGCATTATTCAGGGAGTGCTTGTAATTTGTATCGAAACTACCGAAAAAGTCAAAGCACTGAAGCGTTCGGAGTTATATCAACAGAATTTAAGAAATATAGTCCTGCAGGCCCCGGTAGGGATGTGCATTGTAAAAGGCAGTCCGCTGATGGTTGAAGAGGTTAATGAGAGGTTTCTTGAAATTGTCGGAAAAAATCGCGATTCATTCAGAAAGGCGCCTTATTGGGAAGTCAATGCCGAAGCGAGGGCGACTTACGAGCCGATCACCGATAAGGTGATGGCCACCGGCGAAACTTACCATGCTAAAGAACACGAGATTGTATTGATACGCCATGGAAAACCGGAAACTATTTTTGTGAATTTTGTCTACGAACCGATCAAGGAACTTGACGGGTCAGTTGCAGCTATTATGATTGTAGCTATCGAGGTTACTGATCAGGTGGTTGCCAGGAAGGAACTCCAGGCTGCCTATGAAAAAGCTGATCTCGCCAGGGAAGCTGCGCAACTGGGGACGTTTGACATGAATCTTGAAGCCTCGACAATGGAGTGGGATAAGCGTTGCCGTAAGCTTTTCGGTATTAACCATATGGGAGCGGTTACTTACGAAAAAGACTTTTTGGGTGGCCTGCACCCTGATGACCGCGACAGGGTTGCTGAGGCTATTGCAAATGCCTATGTGAAATCTATCAGTGATGGAAATTATGACGTAGAATACCGGACAGTTGCGGCTGATAACGGGGAAGTACGCTGGTTACGGGCTAAAGGCAAAGTTTATTTCGACAACCTTGATCAGGCTGTGCGGTTCATCGGTTCGGTGCTGGATATCACTGACAAAAAATCAAACGAAGTTGAACAAGCCATGCTGGCTGCTATCATTGCTTCGTCTGACGATGCCATTATTAGTAAAACCCTGGACGGAGTGATCACAAGCTGGAACAACTCAGCGGAAAGATTATTCGGCTACTCTGCGGATGAAGCTATTGGCCGGCATATTACGATGATCATCCCCCAAAATAGGCTCAATGAGGAGATCGTCATTATAGGAAAGATCAGGAATAATGAAAAGCTGGAGCACTTCGAAACAATCCGCTTAACTAAGGATGGCAGACTGATACCGATCTCACTGACTGTATCTCCAATCAGGAGCATTTATGGAAAAGTAATCGGCGCATCGAAAATTGTACGGGATATTGGTGATCAAAAGGTTGCGGAAAGCAAGCTGAAAGATTACGCAGAAAACCTTGAGGTCCTTAACATGGTAGGCAGGATCATCTCGGAAGATCTTGACGTCCAAAGCATTTTGCAGAAAGTGACAGACGCTACGACGCAGCTCACCGGTGCGTCCTTCGGCGCATTTTTTCACAATGTGATCAACGAAAAGGGTGAGTCATATATGCTTTACACTCTATCGGGTGCCCCGCGTGAAGCCTTTGAGAAATTTGGCATGCCACGTAATACTGCTGTTTTTGCGCCAACCTTCAACGGTGAAGGAATTGTCAGGGTAGATGATATAACCAAAGACCCGCGGTACGGACACAACGCTCCCCATAGCGGTATGCCGAAGGGACACCTGCCTGTGGTCAGCTATTTAGCAGTTCCTGTCATTTCTAAAAGTGGGGTCGTCGTCGGCGGATTATTTTTCGGACATCCGGAAGCAGCGAAGTTTACCGCCGAGCACGAGCAGCTTATCGCCAGCGTTGCTGCCCAGGCTGCTATTGCCCTCGAAAATGCCAAGCTTTATGAAGAGATCAAGGTGCTGAATGCGAAGAAGGACGAATTCATTGGTCTTGCGAGCCATGAGCTGAAAACTCCGGTTACCAGTATCAACGGTTACCTTCAGATTATTGAAAAGGGAATGAATCCGGAGGACCGGGTTTTTAGTTTCGTCAACAAAGCCCGCGCCCAGGTTGGCAAATTATCGGGGCTTATTTCAGATCTGCTGGACGTGTCCAAGATACAAACCGGCCAGTTACCACTGACACTGGCAAAATTTGATTTGGTCCCTGTACTGAAAGAAGTTTGTGAAGTAATGCAGCAAACTAACAGGACGCATGAACTAAAACTTGTATATCCGGAAAAGCCACTTATGGTTTACGCTGATCAGCAAAGAATAGAGCAGGTAATTATTAACCTGATTTCAAATAGCGTCAAATACTCTCCCGGAAAGGACTCCATAGTTATTAGAGCGGGGATTGCCGGGAGCGATATTCAGGTAAGTGTTATGGATTTTGGCATTGGCATTCCTGCCGATCAGCACGACCAAATCTTCTCACGATTTTACAGGGTAGCCAACTCGGCTCAACACATTTCAGGGTTGGGTATAGGTCTCTATATCAGTTACGAGATCGTTTATCGTCATAATGGAAAAATGTGGCTTGAGAGCGAGCCCGGAAAAGGCTCAACATTCTTTTTTAGCTTGCCTTTGACGCCGACAGCTGTTTAATATGCACTCAAACGGTCTTGTTCAGGAGCCACCTATTCCCGAACCGACTTACAAATGATGCGCTTCGATCTGGCCGGCAATACTGTAAATGATCTCTTCATCAAGTCCGCCCGGATTGCGGCATACACGTATGTATTCATCTTCATTCGGCTCGAAAACTGCGACCAATAAATTCCGGTCAAAAACTTCGTACTCGCATTTGTCGGTATGTTTATTGATGACCTCAAACCAGAGCACCTCGCCGGCTCTGGAAACGCTGATCCTGAATTTTTCCATCTATAAGGTATTTTATTCTAGATAAAACCCATTGGTTCCGGAATTGTTATTTGTTTACATCTAAAAACAATAGACTATGGCAACAAGAGGATCAAAAGTAGAAAGGCGTTCGGTTTCTGAACAGCCGCATGAGTTGAAATACGAGGCAAAAAAAGAAGGTACTACGCCTAAGAAGGTGGAGGCAGCAAAAAAATCAGCAGGCTCCAATCAGCGGGCAGCGGTCGAGAAAAAGCTATCCGGCAAAAAATAAACAAGCCCCGAAAGGGGCTTCGTCATCTATGGCAGAGCTGGATCAATACAGAACAAAGCGCAACTTTAACAAGACGCGTGAACCGGAAGGAGGAACTTCCAGATCCGAGCAGTTGCACTTTGTCGTCCAAAAACATGCCGCATCGCACCTTCATTACGATTTCCGGCTGGAAGTCAAGGGTGTTTTAAAAAGCTGGGCGGTGCCCCGGGGGCCATCGATGGACCCCGGCGAAAGACGGCTGGCGATGCCGGTGGAAGACCATCCTTATGATTATAAAGATTTCGAAGGTATTATTCCCGAAGGACAATACGGCGGCGGGACTGTTATGGTCTGGGACGAAGGCACATATGAGCCGGTTGAAAAGTTGAAAACCAAGAAAGAACAAGAACATTGGATGATGTCCAACTATTACAAAAATGCGTTGGAAGTTATCCTGCACGGTCATAAACTCAAAGGCAAATTCATACTCATCAAATTCAAAGATGATAAATATGATGGCGGCTGGCGCCTGATCAAAGTACCTGATCAATATTCACGTAAAAAAGATATACTACTGCAAAACAAGTCGGTTAAATCCGGCCTGACGATTGAGGAAATCAGTAAGATGCCGAGTGCAGCTGTCTGGCAGAGTAACCGAGGCGATAAGCCTATAACCAAACAGCGTGCGGCTGCAGATTTTACTGCGCTTGCCAAACAACAAGGCACAAAAGCCCCGATTCCCGGATCTGTCGCTCCAATGCTCTGTACCCTGACGAAAGAGGTACTCAATAGCCCGGAATATCTTTATGAGCTCAAATGGGATGGCTACCGTATAGTTTCCAGCATAAGCAATAAAAACGTCCGTATCGCTTCGCGCAGTTCGCTGGATTATACTAAAAAATACCCGCCGATAGTGCAGGCTTTGAAAGATCTGGGCCATGAGGCTGTGCTCGACGGTGAAGTCGTCGTTTTTAACGACCAAGGCAAACCTGATTTCGACGCATTGCAGCTCTACAACGGCCATGAAACACCCATTAATTACTGCCTCTTTGATATCCTTTGGCTGGATGGTTATGATTTACAAAACTTGTCGCTGAAAGAACGCAAGGACATTTTAAAAGGGCTTGTAGCGGAAAGCGCCATCCTGCGCTACAGTGAATCGTTCGATGATGGGCAAGCGCTTTATCAAAAATGCTTAGACCTCGATCTTGAAGGTATCGTTGCTAAAAAAAGAGACAGCACTTACCAGCCCGGCGCCAGGAATGACAACTGGCTGAAAACACCAACCCGAAAAAGGCAGGAGTTTGTTGTCGGGGGCTGGGCAGAATCAGACAAGGCACGCTCGTTCCGTTCAATATTATTCGGCGCTTATAATAATGGTAAACTCGAATGGATCGGGCGTTCCGGCGGCGGTTTTAAGGAAAAGGACATGCCGGATATTTTGAAGGTACTGAAAAAGCTGGAGATAAAAGAATCACCGTTTAGCAACAAAGTGCTTGATACAAAGGGTGCAAAACTACATTGGCTCAAACCTGAGCTGGTCGCAAATTTTGAGTTTGCTACCTGGACAAAAGCAGGCCGTATCCGTAAACCGGCTACTTTTTTGGGTTTTCGTAAAGACAAAAATCCAACCGATGTGGCGCGGGAAGTGCCGCTCAGCGTCGCAAAAGAAAAGCAAATTGAAAACAGCGCGGAACGGGCAACGCCTGAAAAAGCCGAAGATAGCAACTGGCCGATGATTATGTCCAGAAACATCACGAGCCAGCACGACTTTCAGATCGAAGGGCATACAGTCAGCCTGGACAATATTGAACAAGACATTTGGAGCGGCGTTAACAAAGCAGTTCTTATAAGCTACTATCATTCCGTAGCCAAATATTTACTTCCATATCTTAAAAACCGGCCGTTGTCCCTGCACATTAAGGATCACGGCGCGGAGGCACCTGGTTTTTACATTAAAGATATGGAGGGCAATGAACCTGATTTCGCATCCATTTTTCGTACCGAACGGAAACACAAGAAAAAAGGTAAACGGAATGTAATCGACTATTTGGTGTGCAACAATGAGGCGACCTTGTTATATCTGGTGAACCTGGGATGTATTGATTTTAATCCCTGGTCGTCACGCATTGAAAATCCCGAAAAGCCTGATTTCATCAGTGTAGACCTGGATCCGTCCGACGAGGATTTTAATAAGGTGGTCAGAACGGCCTTAGCGGCGAAAGAACTGTTTGATGAACATAGGTTGCAATCATTTGTCAAAACTTCAGGCAAAACCGGAATGCATCTGTTTATACCATGTGCCGGTTTTACTTTTCCGCAGGCACGAACTTTAGCTGAAAAACTCTGTACCGCTATCAGCAACAAAATACCCGATATCAGTACGACGAATATAAATATCAGTCAGCGTGGCGATAAATTATTTGTTGATCCGAGTCAAAATGATTTTGCGGATACGCTGGCAAGTGCTTATTCTGTCCGCCCCCACCATCACCCAACGGTTTCCACACCCTTAGAATGGAAGGAGGTGAACGAAAAACTGAACCCAGGCCAGTTCACGATGACTTCCATAATCGACCGTTTAAAAAAGAAAGGGGATCTGTTTAAAGATATCAGCAGTGAGAAGATCAAACAAGCAAATGATAAACAATTAAAAAAGTTGATTTAAAACATCCAAAATGGCAACAAAGACACTCGACAAAAAGATCGCGAAAATGGAGAAAGGCGAATTGACAGGAAGTGCTGAAAATATCGATATAAGGCCTATTTTGAAGAATGCGCTAACATCGCCTATTCCCGCCAAAATAAAGCCGATGAAAGCGACGCTGATCGACGAGCCGTTTAACGATCCCGGGTGGGTCTATGAAATCAAGTGGGACGGCTACAGGGCTATAGCAATTGTGAACGACGGAGAAGCCGAGCTCATTTCCCGGAATAATTTGCCTTTTGACCAATTTTACCCGATCAATACACTACTAAAGTCATGGAATATAAATGCTGTACTTGACGGAGAAATGATTGTTTTAAACGATAAGGGTATATCTGATTTTGGCGCGATACAAAACTGGCGCAGCGAGGCAGATGGAAACCTCGTTTACTATGTTTTCGATATCGTTTGGTATGAAGGGAAAAACCTGACGGACCTTCCCTTAACAGACCGGCAAGAAATCCTTAAAAAAGTCTTGCCGCATGATGATGACCGTATAAGGCAAAGCCAGGTATTTGAGGCCCGCGGGATAGACTTCTTCGAAGCCGCTGAACGGATGGGACTGGAAGGTATCATAGCAAAGAAAATCAGCAGTACCTATACCTCCGATCTGCGCTCGCGTGAATGGCTAAAAATTAAAGTTCAGCGGCGGCAGGAAGTCGTCATTGGCGGATTTACAAAAAACGAAGGGACGGGAAAGCCTTTCAGCGCGCTGGCCATAGGTGTTTTCAAAGACGGCGTTCTCCGGTATATTGGTAAAGTCGGCACCGGCTGGGGTGATAAGCTGCAAAAAGAACTCATGGAAAAATTCAGGCCGCTCATTACCGATGTATGCCCGTTTGCTATTGAGCCGGACGTTGATGAGCCTTCCCGTTTCCGGCCTAAGCGGCTCGGGGCAAAGGCAACATGGCTAAAACCGGAGCTGGTTTGCGAGATCAATTTCGCAGAATTAACGAGTGACGGCAAGGTACGGCAAGCATCATTTAAAGGCCTGAGGACCGATAAGGACGCCAATGAGGTGATCCTGGAAACGGCCAGAGATACTAAAGACATCGTTTTGGCGGCTGACCGGCAGGCTGATAAAACAGCGCATCCCGCAGTGGTTCCTCCAAAACATGAACGGCGTACGTTATTGAATCCGAAAGACGAAACCCAGGAACGTCAGGTTAACGGTCATCTGTTGAAGTTCACCCATTTGAGCAAAGTTTATTGGCCCGAAGATGGCATCACCAAACGTGATATGTTCAATTATTATTACCAGGTCGCTCCATATATGGTGCCATATCTAAAAGACAGACCGATGTCGCTTAACCGCTTTCCGAACGGTATTCACGGCCCCAGCTTTTACCAGAAAAACGTGGCGGAAAAGGCCCCTGACTGGGCTAAAACGATGCCGCATGTAACAAGTGAGGGCGAGCAAAAAGAATACCTCGTTGCAACGGAGGAAGACAGTTTACTGTGGATGGCATCGCTCGGGTGTATTGAAATGAATCCATGGTTCAGCCGGGTGCAGAGTCCGGACAATCCCGACTTTTGTGTCATCGACCTTGACCCGGACAAAAACACCTTTGACCAGGTCATCGAAGCCGCCCAGGAGGTGCGAAAAGTGCTGGATGCCATCGATGTTCCCTCGTATCCAAAGACCTCAGGTTCCACAGGCATGCACATTTATATTCCCCTCGGTGCAAAATACACGTATGATCAGAGTCAAATGTTTGCAAAAATCATTGTATCGTTAGTTCACAAACAAATTCCGGGTTACACCAGCCTGGAAAGGATGATAGCCAACAGGAAGGGAAAGATGTACCTTGACTTTTTGCAGAACCGCCCGGGCGCGACAATTGCAGGAGCTTATTCGCTCCGGCCAAAACCTGGTGCCACAGTTTCTATGCCATTAGCCTGGGATGAGGTAAAACCCGGATTGACCATGCGGCATTTTACCATCCATAATTCAGTCAGCCGCCTGAAGGAGACCGGCGATCTGTTTTGTGGAGTATTGGGAAAAGGGATAGACCTCGAAAAAACGATAAAAAAGGCGCAAAGTATATTCAAATAGAGTTGCCGTGGTAGTGTAGTAACAGGACTCCTGCCTAACAATAGCGGTTAACCGTATCCAGAAGTTCGGTCAGATCGAAGGGTTTGGCGATATAACCATCTGCCATGCTTTCACGGGCCAGGCTTTCTATATCACGATTAGCCGAGACGATAATAACAGGTAAATGTGTAGTGTCGGGATTCTGTTTTATTGTCCTGCAAAAATCTTTACCAAATCCTTCAGCCAGCCGGTTATCTAAAAGGATCATGGCCGGTCGAATTACATTTAAATTAGAAAGCGGTTCTGCAGATGTGGCCGAGATGACATCAAATCCTTCATCAGCCAGTATATACACCATGATTTCCAGGATATCCCGGTCGTCTTCGATGATAAGGATTGTTTTTGTCATAAGGTAAGCGATAAAGTTAGCAATAAAGGATTAATGAATCAAGAAGGCTGCACGAGGCAGCCTTTGAATTAACTTTAATTACTTGATTTCTATCTGCCGGCTGGCCATTTTCGCTTCTTCCCGCTTTGCTATTTCCACCGCCAGTACGCCATTTTCATAGGCCGCTTCAATACGATTTTGATCAGCCAGTTCAGGCATCGTAAAGGAACGGACGAATGAGGTATAGCTGTATTCGCGTTTGTTGTATTTACGATTACCGCCATTATTTTCTGGAACCTGTTCTACAGAGATGTTCAGGACGTTTCCGTCTACATTGATCTTGAAATCTTGCTTATTCAGACCGGGAGCAGCAAGCTCGATGTGATAGCTTTCTGACGATTCACTGATGTTAACAGCAGGTACCCGGTTGATAAGGCGATCATTAAAGAAAGTATCATTGAAGATAGATTCGAAAACGTCATTAAAGCCTGGCAATAATGCGTTGTTTGCGTTTTTGTTGAATTTAACCAATGTCATGGCCGTTTCTCCTTAAAGTTTTAAAAAAAAATTGAACAATTATTAATTAAACTAAGTAGTGCCTTACAAGCTGAATGCCAGTGGCTTCAAACTGAAAAAAAGGCAGTTTTTCGTTGATTTTTTTTCAGGAAAAATGTCAAATTTTCATCGCCTCCAGATTTTTTTTGAAAAGTTCGCGTGTAATTACCCGGGAATTATAGGCGATATCGTCCAACGTGCAATGCAGCATTTCTATAGGGATCGGCAGCCCGTCCCCGACTTCAGTGAAATCCATATGAAGAATAGATTTTTCTGCAAGTTCCTTCGTGCCTTTAAGCTGCTTAAAAATCATAGCGGCTTGTTCGCTTCCACCACCCAGGTCGAAAGTACCATATGTTTCAAACCCAAGAGGCGTGTTCATGCTGAACGAAATATGATATGTTTTTTCCATGATGAGTTTTTTAAAACTCGCAGTGCAAAGGTTGTACCATATCGCGGCTCCGTCGTAATATGTTCACTAAGAAACCATTCTAAAAAAACTTGCCGCCATTTAAGGATCTTCAAACCATTTATCCTGCCGGGTGTTTGACATCAGATGCAGTGAAGTATCCAGCAAAATCAAAACAAATGAACGACGCCGAATTTCGTGAACAATATCAGCCAGTGCATGTTCCTGCCAGCTTTCATGACGCAAATACATTACAGGACAAAGTCATTTTCGCCTTAGCAGAATTAGGGGAAGGAACTGCCGAAGAGGTTACAATTAAATTGGAGCGACTTGAACCGAATGCACCGGCAAAACAGGTGATCGCAGCTGTTCACGAGGTACTCACTGCGTTGCATGGGAAGGGTCTTATCTCAGCAAGCGAGACCGAAGGAAATTTAAAATACAATCTACATAAGGTAACAGAGGCAAATGGCGGAAAAATAAACCCCGGATTGCTCTCACCGGGTTTAGATTAATTTCAGGTCATTCCGGTGAAAGTTCGATCCATACCGGTGCGTGATCACTGCTATGCGGCCAGCCCCTTACATTCCTGTCCACTCCGCAACGTACAAGCCGGCCCGTCAGTTTGTCATTCAGAAGCATGTGGTCCAGGCGCAAGCCGGCATCGCGCTGATAAGCATTACGAAGATAATCCCAGAAGGTGTAAATCTTTTCGCCCGGATGCAAATGCCGTACAGCATCCGTCCATCCTTCGCCGACCAATGCATTAAATAATTTACGGGCCTCCGGACGGAACAAAGCATTCCCCAGATATTTTTCCGGTTTATAGGTATCCAAATCTGTCGGCATTATATTGTAGTCGCCGATGATTGCAACCGGCAGATCAAACGTCTTCAGCTTCCTTGCATGAAGCATTAATCTTTTGATCCAGTTTAATTTATAATCAAACTTGGGCCCGGGGTAAGGGTTACCATTAGGAAGATATAGGCAGCCTATCACTATCCCGTTTAGAAATGCTTCGATATACCTGCTATGAAGATCATCAGGATCTCCATCCAGTCCGCGGCGCGTTTCCTGGATCGCGCCGTAACGGGACAAGATCGCCACACCATTCCAGCTTTTTTGTCCATGCCATATGGCATGGTAACCTGCATCCATCAGGGCATCGACCGGAAAGAGTGAGTCTGGCGCTTTCAATTCCTGCAGGCAAACCACATCCGGTGAACTTTCATTCAGCCATTGCAGCAAATTATTAAGCCGCCCGTTTATTCCATTGATGTTATAACTTGCTATGATCATCACACGCACCAGTTCACGTCACGGTAGACAATAAACACGGATTCCTGGTTAAGTTTTTCTTTTAGCTTTTTGGCTAACGATTCAAGGGTTTCCCTGACTTCTTTGTTTTTTCTCTTTAAGTCGGTATCCGAAGACAGCTCACCATAAAAAACACCGGTGGGTGAAACTGTGACGGACTCCTCTTTTACCCGGCTGGTCGCCGGAAAAAACAATTGTCCTTCCTGCAATAAACCGCTTACAACGGGGAGATGTTTCTCGAGCCGCGCTTCCATCCAGCTTTTAATTATATTTCCGGCGAATGAAAGGTTATGGACTTTGCCATTTGGAGCGTAACCTTCTTTCAATGCAAAGGTGACTTTATAGCTTCTTTTCTTCATTTACGCACCTTTCTTTACCTGGAGACTACTCATCAACTGGTCGTATAAATCGTCATTCTTGGCTTTTTGCGGTTTAAGCTTTTTGATAGTCGGGCGTTTTCCTTTAGCCTTTGCTTCAATGAGTCTTAGAAGTTCGGTATGATATTCATCTTTATATTTAGAAAGATCAAGAGGTTCAGCATATTGGTTGATCAGTGCAAGCCCCATATCCAGTTCCTTTTTACTAACTTCTACCTTGTTATTTAGGTTCAGGTCGGCCTGATCGCGTATCTGCTGTTCAAACCTGATCCTGGTAACGACGATCGCATCTTTGACGGGGTGGACAATGCACAGACTTTCTGTACTGCGCAAAACAAAACGGGCGAGACCGGCTTTTCCGGATTTCTTCAGAGCTTCCAAAAGCAACGCATAGGCTTTATTATTCTTTGTTTCCGGTTCTGTATAATAAGAGGTCTCGTAGTACATGGGATTTACCGATGCTATATCGACAAAGCTTTCGATCTCGATCACTTTGCTTTTTTCAGGTGCAGCGGCTTCAAAATCCGCATCTTCCACGATTACATAGTCATCGTCGAATTTATAACCCTTCACTATTTTGTCGTAGGGAACTTCCTTTTTCGTATTTTCATTAACCCTTTGGAATTTAATATGGGCATGATCCCTGCTGTCCAGCATGTCCAGGTCGAGCGAAGAAGTCTGCACTGCCGAATATAATTTAATGGGTATACTAACCAGCCCGAAACCTATCGAGCCTTTCCAGATTGATCTCATCGCTTTAAATTTTTATGTTATGTTAAACCCCTGCGGATGGTGTGCTTCGATTTGGTCAGCCAGAAGATGCAGCAACTCCTCTTTCAGACTGCCTGGATTTTGACAAATGTGCAGGTATTGATGCTCGTCCGGTTCAAAGCTGGCGACAAACCTGCCGTCTTCAAAAACCCGGTACTTACAGCGCTCGCCGTCGTGATGAAGGTATTCTCCTACTTCAAAAGAGTGTATTTCTTTATCGTGGCTGATTGTGACGGGAAAGTTATCCATACTGCTGTTTACATTTTAAACTGTTATTCCCGGCTTTTGTTTATTTGCATCTCCCTTATCAGCATTTCGGCGGCAGCAACTATCGTCTGGTGAATTACCTCCTCGCATGAGCCCGGGAAAACATTCCGGGTATGCACCAGTCTTCCCTTAAACATAGCGGAGACAAACATCGTACCTACAGGCTTCTGTGGGGTTTCGCTGCCACCCGGTGTTGTCAGCCCCGTTACGCCCACCAGGATATCCGCAGGAATAAGATCATTTAATCTTTTGGCGAGTTCATCTGTTACTTCCTGCGACTCCGGCGTAAAGCGTTCAATAAGTTCATGCGGTACTTTAAGCAATGTTTCCTTTAGGGAAGCGTCATAACAGGTAATTCCTCCTTTTAATATTTGGCCGGATTCAGGCGTGAGTGCAAATTCCGAACAAAGCCAGCCGGCAGTTGCGCTTTCGGCAAAAGCGATCGTCAAGTTCTGCTCTGCCATCAGCTTACTGCATTCCAGTATTTTTTCCTCTGCCATATGAGTGATTTCTTTTATGCAGTATCAACACACGAAATAATACACTGTTTGTTTTTTACAGTTTGCAGTGGCTGTACGAACATTTTTTCCAGGAACCTGTTATTAATAATTTACAAATGTGTTGGCAAATAGCACAAATATGAAACCAATATTGATGAGATTAGAAACCGACCTCCCACTAAAGATCGTGCCTGATAGCGATGCCCATGTGGACGGTCACCCGGTGCTGACTTATAGTTATAGCATTTATCGGCAGCAACAGGGAAACACGCCATTTGATGAAAGTCCGGAAGAATTATTAATACCCGAAAAGACAAACAATAAAGATTATCTCGGAACGCTGAAATTTGAACAACCCGGAAAACTCTTTCATTATGTCGCAGACGGACAAGATGCATTATCATCACGCGAGATCGAGGAAGTTATTGAACATCTGAGCCATTACCGGAACAGCCCGCAGATGTGGTCTATCGAGTAACGGCACAACTGCAGTCAAAAAAAAGGGGCTTTCGCCCCATTTCTTTTTGATCTCTGATACAGACTATTCAACTTCTGCTGCAGCGGCTTCATTTACGTAGTTTTCAGCGACCTGCGTTAATAAGCTATCTGCGTTTTTTTCTTCGGCCAATGTTTGTTCAAACAAACTTTGGGCATCTGCGTAACCCAAGGTGCCGGCCAGCGTTTTTAAAGTACCGTACGAAGCGATCTCGTAGTGTTCCACCTTTTGGGCGGCCGATATGATCGCTACATCCCGAACCTCGGTTCCTTTATCGGTGTCGGATAAGAGCTCATCTGCTTCCTTTAACAATCCTTCCATAGCAAGGCATTTCACAGCCTTAGGTTTTTCGCCGATCGCCTCAAATGCACTTTCCAGCCGTGTCACATGATTCTTGGTTTCCTCCAGGTGATTAGTAATGGTTTGTTTAAGTTCCTCGGAAGTAGCACCTTTAATCATTTTAGGCAAAGCTTTAGCTAAATGTTGTTCTGCCCAATAGATGTCTTTGATCTCATCTAAGAATAATTCTTTAAGCGCACTTTCTGCTTCAGGAGTGCGTGAAGCTGCCGCAGCAGTTTTCCTGGTGTTTGTTTTTGTAGGCATAATGTTATAATTTATAATGTTTAAAAGGTAGTTGCGCGGCATGATGCACCGCAATGTCAACAAAGCAAATCTTGTTCCAAATGCCCGTTTTTCGATAAAGAGTTGGCATTTGCGCCGCGCGAACAAAAGATGGTTGTCCGTGTGGCGACAAATATTTTTACAAAAAAAAAAGGCAAGCAACATAGCCCGCCTCCTTAAAACAAAAACTATATCACAAGAAAATCATTTCATGCTGTCATGAATCTTATTGATCATATCCAGGTGCATTTTTACAACCGGCGCAGTTTTGGCTGCAAAAGCCTTAAGCTCGGCATCCTGGCCACCTGAGGCCTCGCTCTGCATAAGATCCAGGGTTTTTTTATGACCCGCGATCATCGCCATTACATATGCTTTCTTAAATTCAGCTCCTGATAATTTGCTCAAGCTATCCATTTTAGCCTGATGTTCAGCATCGATTGTTGCCGGCAGTGTAATGTTTTTGTTTTTCGCGATACCAGTCAGTTCATCATTGGCCTTCCCGTGGTCAGTTACCATTTGGTTGGCGAACTGCTTGATCTTCGCATCCGACGATTTACTAAGGGCTAATTTTCCCAATGCAACTTCAGCCATACCGCCAACGGCAGCTTTATTCGCGAAGGCCGTGTCGGGATTCGCAGCCGCAGTACCGGAAGTTTTGGCGGTGTCGGATACTTTTGCGGAATCGGCGGTTGATTTGGTAGTGTCGCCTGATTTACCGGAGTGGTTGCCGCTGCAAGACTGGAATAAACTGGCCGCTGCAACTAAACTAATGAGTAAGATGTTTTTTTTCATGGTTTATGTATTTGGTATATAACTAACAGATTAGCAGGTATTAAGTTTGTGGTAATTGAATCATTTATTTTTACGAATTGCGCTTATCTCCCCGTTTCTTTCCATGTAGATTTTGTCAATCCCTTCCATATCTTCCGTTAATGCCGACTTGCGAACGCCCTGCATAATATCCTCCTGGCAGACGAGTCCCTTGCCCATATTTTCGCTAATAAATTTGCCTTTATCGTAAATCAGTATCTTATCACCCTCAACGAAACGGCTGAATTTCCTGTTTTTCACAATAAGCCAGCCGAATAGCCGGTGGAGCAGTACTATAACGAAACAGCACACGACAACCGGGACAAAATCTGAGGCGCCAACAATGGCACGGCTCATAACTGCGCCGAGCGAAATGGTGATAATATTATCCAGCGGGGTCCGGATGCCAAAAGACCTGCGGCCCGAGATACGGATAATAACCAGAGCAATAAAAAACATGACAATGCCACGGCTGCTCATCTGCAGCGCATTGAGGTCTTTGCCTTCGCCGAATATTCTGATGATCCATTCCATATTAGTAGATTTTAGTTTACTGATTCATTTTAATAACCGGCCTGCCTGGGCGGCAGATAACCGACCCTTCACGCTAAATTTTTTTTCTGCCTGCTCATTATAGTTCCTGAAAAAATTCTCCAATTGTCCGATAATCTCCCCCGGCAAGTCATTGATTGTCTTTACGTTGCTAAATAGCTGGGAAACTTCCGGGACGCCCAGGAAGCGGTCGTTTTCCATTGCAGATCCGTCACGCTCGGTCTGCTCGGCGCGGATAGCACCGATGATGCGGCAATCTACAACACTGCCTTGTATTGCGGTGATTTCCGAAATGATGATCACATCCAGGGGATCGCCATCCTCCCCTTTTGTATCCGGTATAAAGCCAAAATCAAAAGGAAAGCTCAACCCTGCCGGCAACACCTTATTCAATTTAAAACGCTGAAATGAAGGGTCATAATCATATTTGTGCGTGCTCCCTTTCGGGGTTTCCACAATGACGGCCACGATTTTTATTTGCTTACTCATGTTCAGTTAAGGATGGTTAAATACTCCTGCGCGAAAATCTTTTTTGAACTGCCGGAAATATCGTTTGACCCGCAGGGCGTATTCTTCTGCATAATTTATTACCTCTTCCTGCCAGCCCTGGTCATTGCCGAAAGCCATCAGTTCATCTATTGTACCTGAGCCCTGCATCCCGCCGCTGCGCAATTGGGCCGATGCTACCAGCGCTGCCATATCGTCGATTACCTGGTACATATCGCGATAATTTTCTTTTAGCAATTTGAATTTAATCGTATCCTTAACGGGTTGAAGCTCCTGGATGATAAACGGTTCGTCACGAAAAATGGTCGTGCTTAACAGTGCTGCCGGAACATTTTGCATCCGCTGCTGTATACTGATAACCCGTTCAGCCTCATTCAGCCAGTTGAGCTGCTTGACTGGCAGGTAGGGCTGCACCGAGGAACTGCGTGCCTGTTTCATGTCAATCAGCAAATATTTATTCTTGGTGTTGGTACTTTTCAGGAGAAACAGATAACGCTTAACCCCTACGCTGCCAGTTCCCGCGAGGCGAAACACCGTACTGATCACTTCGTAATTATACGGGCCGTCACTGCTCGTTTTGATCCACTCGTTGATGTGGTCCCTGAGATCATGCCTCAGTTGTTTTTCGATCTTAAAATGCCGCTCGTCTTCCAGGGACAGCATGATTCTTTTTTTCCTGCTGATCGTGCGTTTCTTGAGGATGTCTTTTTCAGTGTTCCTGATCGCCGAATTCAGGAAGTCGCTGACGATACCTTTTGCGGTACGCGGCTCTATACTGATCGCCTTTCCTTTGGCCAGCGTGGCGGAATAAGTTTTCAGGAATAAACGGGCCATTTTCAATGCCTTTTCCGGTTCGATCTCCAGGCTTTCGAAGGCGATAAAAATACTGCTGACCATCCTGGCCAGTTCATAGCTAGCTGGCGCCAACACCGCCTCATCAAAATCGTTAAGGTCGAAATAGACCAATTTGTTGTCGCCCTTATAACTTCCGTAATTTTCTATATGCAGGTCGCCGCATATCCAGGCCAGCGGTGAAAGCGGCAATGGTTGCGCAGCTGCAAGGTCCTCATAAAACAGGTGGCAGGTCCCCCGGTAAAACCGGAAGGTGTTCTCAGTCATCGCCTCGTACTTTAATTGAAGTAGGTCGGGCAAAAGACCGCGGTTAAAAAGAGCCAATCTTTCAGCCAGGTTTCTCATTTCTGTCGGGCCGATGAATGATTATGTTTCCAGCTGATAGTAACTTCGCTATTACCAGGCAATTTGAATTCCATATTGCCGTCTTCGACAGGTCTACCCTTTATATCGTCCTTTTCCCCTTTGACCGATACGGAAAATTGAGGCAGCTTATCGCGACTTGTTTTCACCATCATCAAACGAGCTTCCAGCCTGCTGTCACCTGCCAGGCGAAATTTAACGGGCTTTGTTTTTTCAGCTGAAAAGCCGTAAAGCGGGTAGTCGCAATAGATCATAAATGATTCATCTTTGACGCGCATATAATGCCTCGGAAGAATACCAAACGCGTTGCCTGCGCCGTAAACCTCCTGTCCTACCTGTCCGCATTGCTCCCAACCGTCATGCATGTCTTCCAATGCGATCCACAAGTTGGGATCGAGTTCGCCGACTTTGACTTCTTTTGAAAGCATTTCCTTCGGGAGCATGGTCGGGTAGTAATACACCGCACGGTCAACCAGGTAGCGAATATATTCTGATAATAATATACGCACAGATGATCCGATATCTTCATGCTCGGCCAGTTGCAGGTAATCGTGAAACGCGCAAAATACCTCCTGCTCCTCGTAAACAGCCGTATAAGGCGCATCACTCAGGGGGAATAGGGCGAAGAACGACGGGAAACTCTTACCATAACCATAATTGCAGTCCCAAAGCCGGACGTTCTTAAATATATTGGCGAGGCAGAGGAGGCTTAAATCTTTATATACCTGTTTGCCTGTCGCCTTGTAGAGACGCAGCATCGCTCCGGCTGAAAATGCAGTATTATTGGCCTGGTAAAACAAGTTAAAACCGAGCCCTTGCAACTTTAAGGCAGATTTTTCCGCCTCTGCCAGGTAGCGCTTCTCCCCTGTCAGCTCCCATGCCTGGAGCATGACATGAGCATATAAGCCCGGTACATCCTTCTCGCCGCCCATGCCCGGTTTTGTTTCCGGCTTAACTACTTCCAGGGTATCCAGTTTATAAAATACCGGCCAGTCATAGTCAAAACGATGTGCAACTTTTATCGCGAAACCGAGAGAGTCCAGGAATAATTTTTCGGCAACTTTATCGCCTTTAAGTGCAAGCCGGGACAAATTAAGAAGCGGGTGGTGAAGATACCAGGAGTCCATGATGAGCGGCTTCTTTTGTTCTTCCTCCCCTTCCATTTTATCCGCCATTTTGGGGTGCCAGCGAACGATGGTACCCAGTTTCTCATCATAAAAGGCAGGCAGGCCCTCCTTTATCTTTTTCATGACATCGAGCCGGTCATCGCTCCATTCGACATAGTCGAGCAATGGTAAAAGCACAGCCAGTTGCACCATAATCTCAGGCGGCGTCGCATAATCAGAAACATAAGCATTAAAATAATGGTTACCGTCAACCTGTGACCAGCAGCCCGGGCTTTCCGTGAGGTTCGAGAGTCCCTTTTTAAGAATCTCCGGCCAGGGCTGGTAGTGAGTTTCCGGTTTTGGCAAGGCCAGGTAACCAGCAGCAAGCAGATTTAAGAACTGGCGGGTTACAGCGGGTTCGTCTTCGGGGACTTCTGTGTCTAAAACAACGATTGCATCAGAAATGATAACATTTTTTCCCTCCTTAAGCGGCTTACCCTTCAAAGTGGGCGGCAATGTAAAACCCAGCTCCGGCCAGTTACCGCCGACAACATCACCGCAGGACGTTTCGGTTTGCTGACAATAATCGGCCAGCGCTGTTAAATTTTGGAGGTATAATACTGAACCTGTTTTTGGCCGGGTCGTCGAAAGATAAATAAGTCCCGAGCGCGTTCCAACCTGGCTTGCGTGAACCTTCCCATCCGGCTGTCCCTCACTTCCGCTTTTGAACAAAGGCAGTATGTCACGCGGCCAAAAAGGGATAAGCAAAGATGCAGACGGTGTCAGCGAAGTAGTATAACGGATAACCGGGTTTTCCGCTTCGTTAAAGGTAATCCTGACTTTATATTTTCCGATAACCGATTTGATATCCAAAGTAATATCTGCCGATGTTTCAGTCAGGCCTGTTAATTCCAGGTCCGCATTTGGCGAATAAGCGACACGAAATGCCATGCGGCAGGCCATTGGCCATTCAGCCACCAGCCAGCATGAATCACTTGTATTGAAAATTTTAAACTGGTAATCCCGAATGGATTTGTCATAAACGACTGGCAAATAGTCGTTTGCCAGCAAGTCGCAGGCCGCTACTGCCCAGGGAGATGTTGCATTCATTGCAAAAAACTTAAGGTTGAACAAAAATTAATTACTGGGTGAACGCTTGCTGATCGCGTTGCAAAAACATGTACCATAACCCAGGTACCTCATTTATTGTTTCGGCTAAATCATATTATTTTTAATTTTTATAATATCAAAAACATCATTTATTCTTTTAAGTTTTAACTAAAGATTTTTATAAAAAGTAAATTCTTTTGTATGACTGTTTAATAAAAAATATATGGACGAACATCTGTTTTTAAAAGGCCAGCGCGTCATTACACCACATGGAGAGGGTGAGGTAACGGATGCCATTGGTGACCGGATCGAAGTTAAGCTGGATAATGGGAATACCGAGACATTTTCTTCCGACGAACTTACAGACAATAATGACGCCGGTTGATCAGAAGGTTTACTACGGAACACATCCCTAACTGAATAAATATTTATAATTATAAATGAACGGAAACAATACCCCACCCGCGAAAAAGAAATTTTGGCAATGGTTCAGCGTACTCGGACCGGGCCTCACGACCGGCGCTGCTGACGATGATCCCTCAGGCATAGCGACCTATTCCCAAACCGGCGCGCAGTTCGGTTACGGCCAGTTATGGACCGCGCTGTATATGCTTCCTTTTATGACAGCTGTACAGGAAGCCTGTGCCAGGATCGGGCTGGTAACCGGGAAAGGCATTGCCGCCGTTGTAAAAGAAAATTACAGCCGTCAAGTATTATACGGCGTAGTCGCCCTGGTCGTCATCGCCAACACGATCAATATTGGCGCCGATATCGGGGCAATGGCCGCTGCGGCAGAATTATTGATACCGGCTCCTTTTGCAGTTCTTACGCTGATGTTTACGGCAATTATCCTGGTCCTGGAGATATTTACCTCCTACCGTGTATACTCGAAGATACTTAAATGGCTCGCGCTCGCGCTTTTATCGTATCCCATTACCGTGTTTATCATCCACCAGGATTGGCCTGCAGTATTGAAAGCTACTGTGATACCTCACTTTGAGTTCAGTTTTGCGTTTCTATTTATTATTACGGGCGTTTTCGGCACAACGATCACGCCTTATATGTTTTTTTGGGAGGCTTCGCAGGAAGTGGAAGAAATCAAGGAGGAGGGCTTATTAAAAAAGGATAAAAAGCCGGCGATCGGATGGGAGCACATTCGTAAGATGAGGATGGATAACAATGCCGGAATGCTGATCTCGGAATTTACTACCTGGTGTATCCTGCTGGTTGGCGCAACCGTTCTTCATAAAAGCGGAGTGAAAGATATTAAGACTGCAGCGGATGCTGCCAGGGCACTCGAGCCGATGGTCCATTCGTTTCCAAATGCCGGCTTTCTCGCCAAGCTGATCTTCTCAGTGGGTATTATTGGCCTGGGGTTGCTGGCAGTACCCGTGCTATCGGGTTCCGCGGCCTATGCGGTGGCGGAAGCGTTTGACTGGAAGGCCAGCCTGAACCTGAAGCTTAAACGGGCACATGGGTTTTACGGAGTAATAACCGTCGCAACGATCATCGGACTTACGATCAACTTTATCGGGATTGATCCTGTCAAGGCGCTGGTCTTTACCGCGGTTTTAAACGGCGTGGCAGCGGTTCCGCTGCTGTTCCTGATCGTCAGGATCGCTTCAAGCGAAAAGATCATGGGTAAATTCAAAAGCGGCTGGTTATCAAAGGCCTTGTTGTGGTTTACCTTTGTTGCTATGGGGGCAGCCGCAATTGCCCTGTTTTTTACATTAAAGTCGTAAGTATGAGAATATACTTTACCATTATATTATCGGCCTGGGCCGGTATTCTCTTTGCACAAAATTCACCGATTACCACGGTAACCAAAGCACTGGTACCTCATGCGCAACATAAAACCGTGGCAGGCAGGGATACAGTTATTGAGTCAGATACATCGAAAGAGAACAAGGAGCCGCGTTATTTTTACCTCTCTGTTCTTGGCGACGTATTTGTGAATACCAAAGGAGGTTTTGCTAAAAGATTAGCGCCCGCTTTTGAGTTCGGACGCACCTATGGCATCTTCGATATCGGCCTGGCCAGCGGCAGGCTGAATTCATTGAGCTCCGAAAGCGATACGGTCAGGTATATCGAATTCAGGCCAACGATAAATATTTTCTCGAGCGGCAGGTTCGCTGAGGGCTTATGCCTGGGAGGCGGGTACGTGTTTAAAGCGAAACAGGGTCTTATGACTGAAATCTGCAACAGCATAAATTTTAACATTTCAACCACCGTCGCCGTTGCTGTTACACAGGGTTACGAATTCTTCGACGGCACAAACAGTAGCCGGAGCGCTCAGTATATGGGCTTTACGTTTACCTATAATTTCCTGCTGAAGCACAGCGTCAACAACCAGCGAAAAAAGAAAGCGCTGGTCACCACGAATTAAGCACTGGTTTGGCTCTGTCGCAAGTGCGCAGTAGGTGAATTTACTTCGTCTTTTCGCCGGGGTCTTTCGCTTCCAGGTCATTTTGCAGGCTTTCATGAAACGCTTTTATA
>Ga0105237_10000831_pt1 | contig 42144 bp, 30 predicted proteins | sample KBSC24metaG_FD_81520 | JGI IMG/M metagenome (GOLD analysis project Ga0105237, IMG submission 81520) | Corn rhizosphere microbial communities from Kellogg Biological Station, Michigan, USA - KBS C2-4 metaG | ecosystem: Host-associated > Plants > Roots > Rhizosphere > Soil | place: Michigan, USA...
ACCTTATGTTTAAAGCAAGATGGGGTAAGAGAGGTAATGCCGATGCGATCACCCGCAGCACCTGGTACAGCCTGGTATCCACTGGCGCCACCTACCCATTTGCGGGTCAGATATCGTATGGCACCATACCCACGCAGATCGGCAATCCCAATCTGAAATGGGAAACGGACCTGGATCGCGGTTTAGGCCTGGACGGAACTCTTTTTAACAACAAGCTCAATTTCGAATTTGAGTACTTCGATAATAAGTCCAGCGGCGCCATTTTAACGCTGCCGTCTATTCCTTTGAGCGCAGGACAACCTAATCTGCCGACAGCCAATGTGGCCAGCATCGGGAACAAGGGCTGGGAATTTACGACCAGCTATATCATCACTCCGACCAATGAGCTGAGGATCATTCCCAGAATATCTTTGAGCCATGTAAGATCCACCTATCTCAGCCTTGGTTCTGTCGAGGGCCTGGATGTAGGGGCGCAGGATAATTACCGGGAGCAGGAGCGTTTCGGGATGTCCTTTACAAGAATGTATACAAAGGGTGTAGTGGGAGCTTACTATGGTTATAAGGTTGCCGGTATATTCCAGTCCCAGTCAGAGATAAATTCCTATGTCGACAAGAGCGGCAATATAATCCAGCCGCTGGCCAAGCCGGGAGATTTTAAATATGTCGACGTAAATGGAGACGGCGTCATCAATACGGATAGCGACAGGACCTATCTTGGCAATCCTTATCCGAAGTTAAACATGGATTTTTCGATCAAGGCTGATTTTAAGGGATTTGACCTTCTCGTGGAGCTGTATGGTTCCTATGGGCAGAAGGTGATCAATACCACCAAGCGCTACCTGATCACCGGCGACCGCGCCTCCAATGTTATTGCCGGCAGCTATGATAAGGTCTGGAGAGCAGATAATACCAATGCCGTCAATCCAAATCCTGCCACCGGAAACAATTATAATTTCTCCAGCTGGTATGTGGAAGATGGAAGCTTTACCAGGATCAGGAATCTTCAATTGGGTTACAATCTTCCATTCCTGAAAGTGAATGGCATCAAGAGCGTTCGTGTATATGTAGGCGCGCAGAATATAGCCACCTTCACAAAATACAAGGGCTTTAATCCTGAGGTGCAATCCGACAGTCAGCAGTATCAAGGTGTTGACAGAGGACAATACCCCGTGCCGAAATCGTTTAATGCCGGGATAAGCTTGGGATTATAATTCTCACCAATAACATTGTAAATATGAAAAATATTAAGATCATACTGGGTTGTTTATTTTCTGGGGTTCTTATTCTCTCGTCCTGTAAGAAGAGTTTTACGGATATTCCTTATTACGGGCTGCAAACCGTACAGAACACGGGTGTATTTCAAACATCCGCGGGTTGCGTCAACTATGTAACCGGCTGCTATTCCGTGATCAATCAAAATGACTGGTGGCAGACCATGTGGTACAGGCTTAATTTCGAAACAGCCACCGATAATGGATGGCTGGGTAACCTGGGAGGGTTCAGCAATGCTGCGTCATACCGTGCTGTCGGCAGCCTGGAGAGCATTACTCCTACCGCTGGAGATATTGTCCAGCTTTATCAATTCAGCTATTTAGGTATCGGTCAGTGCAATTTTGGGATCGCCAATTTAGCGACATCTACCGTCGATGCCACATTGAAAACCCGTCTGACGGCCGAAATGAGATTTCTGAGAGGGTTCTTTTATATGGACCTGGCCAAGAATTTTGGAGGTGTGCCGCTGTATACCGAAAATACCAAGCAAAGCGAGATCCCGCTGGCAAGGTCTACGGCTGATCAGATCTGGGCATTTATCAATGCAGATTTCGAATATGCAGCTGCCAACCTGCCTCAGCGTAAGGACTATACAACCACCGAGGATAAGGCAAGGGCCAGCAAGGGTGCGGCGTTGGCTTATCTGGCGTATGCCAACTTGTGGTCCGGTCATTACGATTCTTCTGTGCTGGCGGCCAATCAGCTGATGGCGTTAAATGAATATTCGCTGGAACCAAATTATGGCGATATTTTCAAAACTGCCTATTACAATGGGTCTGAGTCCATCTTCGAGATTGGCGCCAACAACCAGATCGGCAATGTGGACCCCGTGGTGGCCGGCAGCGGTGTCGATGGCGGCTGGGGCTGGCATGTGCCCAGCAGCAACCTGGAAGACGCCTTCTTGAATGAAAATGACAGCATCCGCAGGGTCAATACCATTATGAAAAATGGAAGTCCTGTTGCAGGAGATCCTGCTGTGACAAGCTGGAATGGCAACCCCAACGGCAACACTTCTGCAAGGAACTGGAGAAAGTACTATATTCCACTGGGAGAACGGAGCCCGGTCAACCAGGGGTATAACAACCGCTGGCAGCCGAAACCTTATATATTTATGCGATTGGCGAACGTGATGCTGATCTATGCCGAAGCTGCTGCCCGGAATGGAGATGCCACCACGGCCCTGTCCATGCTCAACCAGGTGCGGGCGCGGGTAAGCCTTACTCCCAAGCTTGGATTGTCCGGTGATGCGTTGATCAATGCCATCATCCTGGAGAAGAGACTGGAGCTTGCGGGGGAATATGCGGATGTAAGATGGGATGACCTGCACCGGGTAAAATTCAACGGTACTACGCTGATGTCTTCCATGTTCGGACCCAGCGGTACGTATGTGCAATGGCTGCAAACAAATACCGACCCGTATGACAGCAGGACCAATATCGGTGAAGTGACCGCCAATAAAGGAAAGCTGTTTAAACCCGGAACGAATGACCTCTTCCCCATTCCACAAACGGAAATTCAGGCAGGCGGCGGTGTCATTAAACAAAACCCTGGCTATTAACCAGGGACTCAATGAAAGCTAAATGAACAGATACAGACAGGCTATGGCAAATATGTTTTTCGCAATACTCGCTTTGGTGTTTAGCTGTAAGAAAGGAGCTACCTCTTTCCCGCCAGCAGACTCATGTATATACAATGGTGTGGACACCTGCCAGCAAAAGGCGACATTGCAAGTGACCCTGGCTAATACCCATCAGACCATCCACAGCTTCGGAGCGTCCGACGCGTGGTCGACGAAGTTTGTGGGTAACTGGGCCAGTCTCTCAAAGAAAAATCAAATAGCCGACTATCTTTTTAGCATGGATGTAGATTCCAGCGGCAACCCAAAAGGAATTGGGTTGTCGCTTTGGAGATTCAATATTGGCGCTGGAAGCTACGAACAGGGCGATACCAGCGGCATAGCAGATGATTACAGGCGGGAGGAGTGTTTTCAAAACCCGGATGGCACCTATAATTGGAATAAGCAGCAGGGCCAGCAATGGTTTATGAATGCAGCCAAGACAAGGGGTGTAAAATACCTGTTGGGTTTTGCAGTTTCTCCTCCCGTCTCTATGACCAGCAATGGCAAAGCATATGGCACCGGAACTGCTCAATTCAACCTGAGCTCTTCCAAATTCCAGAACTATGCCGACTTTCTCGTCCAGGTATGCAAGCATTTTCAGGGAACCAGCACACCGCTGGATTATCTCAGCCCTGTCAATGAGCCGCAATGGAATTGGGGATCTACCAACAACCAGGAAGGGACGGCTGCTTCCAATACGGATATTGCCAGCCTGGTGAAGATCCTCGGTCCCGACCTGCAGACAAACGGGGTAAATACCCATGTCGTAGTCGGTGAAGCCGGACAGATAACTTTTCTGAACAATGCCACTACCGACAATCGGGGGGATCAGATAAACCAATGGTTTAGCTCTTCCAGCTCAAATTATATCGGGGGCGTATCGAATGTCGATAATACCATTTCCTATCACAGCTATTTCACCACCTGCCCGGACAATACACTGGTAACGGATCGTCAGGCGGCGGCGACCAGCGCTAAGAATACCAGCTCCGCTCTTCAATTGTGGATGACGGAATTTGGAGTTTTGGGCGATATCTGCGGGGTTTTAAACGGCTACCCGAGAAATACGAATATCGACTACGGTCTGTATGTAGCCAAAGTGGTCCATAATGATCTGGCAATCTCGAATGCGTCCTCCTGGCAATGGTGGCTGGGTATCAACCCTTATAATTATAGTGACGGGCTGGTGTATATCAATACGCCGACCGGAGGTATGGACCCCGAAGGATCAAAGACCGACGGTCTTGTTTCTGATTCCAAGCAGCTGTGGTGCCTGGGCAATTTTTCGCGGTTTGTCCGGCCCGGAATGGTCCGGGTGGATGCCGTGCTGAACAGTCAAACAGACCCCGTGTATGCGGCAGGAGATATTATGGTATCGGCGTATACAGACGCCGCCAGCAAAACACTGGTCATTGTCATTGTAAATAACGAGACAAGCTCTTCTGTTATATCCCTGGGAGGACTGGGTGGATCTGCCACCCTCAGCGGCAGTAATGTTACGGCTTATGTGACCAGCAGTACCAAGAGCCTGAAGAAATCCACCATGTCCGCTAACAATATTCAGCTGGATGCGAGAAGTGTCACTACCTTGGTGGCAAACTATCAGTAATGCACGCCACCGGACGAAATATAAGCAGATCAGTTTTTACATGGCTGTTGCTATGTCCAATCCTCTTCCTCTCCTGCAAAGAGAATAATAAAACGAATACCCTTTTCAGCAAGCTGGATGCCGGAACTTCCGGCATCCATTTTAGCAATACTATTACAGAGAACGACTCTGTCAACCTGGTCGTTGACGAATATACCTATATGGGCAGCGGCGTTGGAGTGGGCGATTTTAACAGGGATGGCCTGCCGGATCTTTTTTTCGGGGCATCCCAGGCCAGCTGCCGCCTGTACCTGAACCTGGGAAATCACAAGTTCTGGGATATTACAAAGCAGGCGCATCTTGAAACGGCCAGCTGGTGTACCGGCATCAGCGTAGCGGATATCAACAATGACGGGTATCCTGATATTTATGTTTGTGTATCGGGGAATGTACCGGGCAATAAAAGAAAGAATCTGCTTTTTATCAACAACCACGACCTTACTTTTACGGAGAGCGCTTCCGAATATGGACTGGCCGATACGAGCTATTCTACCCAGGCTGTTTTCTTCGACTATGACCGGGACGGGCGGCTGGATATGTATCTTGTCAATCACGAGCTGCATCCCGCCGTTGCTCAAAACGATATTGTCAAGCCCGACCTCAGCGGGCATTCCATTCGTAGCGACAAGCTGTATAAGAATATGGGGAGCCTTCCGGGTACCAACCACCCTTATTTTAAAGACGTCTCGTTATCTGCCGGCATCAAGGATGATGGATATGGGTTGGGCGTTGCTGTGAGCGACCTCAACGGAGATGGATGGCCGGATATATATGTCACCAACGACTATTTAAGCAATGATCTTTTGTGGCTGAACAACAGGAACGGGACCTTTACCAATGTTATTGCGGAATCTCTGGGGCATCAAAGCTATAGCAGTATGGGTGTGGATGCGGCGGATATCAACAATGACGGACTCACGGATATTGCCACGCTGGACATGATGCCGGAGGACAACTACCGGAAGAAGATGATGTTTTCCTTTATGAATTACGGCCGCTACGAGACGGAAAGAAGGGCGGGATATCAGCCGGAGTTCATGCGGAATATGCTTCAGTTAAACCGGGGAGTGCATTTTAAAGCTGATACCGCCATGCCCTATTTTAGCGAGATCGGTGAATTGGCGGGCATGAGCGAAACAGACTGGAGCTGGAGCGTGCTGCTGGCTGACCTGGACAATGACGGCTATAAAGACATCAGCATTACCAATGGAATGGGGCGGGACCTGATCAATTCGGATTTTGTCAGCTACCGGGGTCAAACGTATGGGGTGATCGAGAAGCCCGTGAGAGAGCGATTGCTGAGAGGCCAGCTGGATAGCCTGGGTGCTGTGCCGTTGCGCAATTATTATTTCCATAACAATGGGAATGGCAGTTTTTCCAACCAGTCCGAGCTGGCCGGGATCAATGAAAAAACCATCTCCAACGGGGCCGCCTATGTGGACCTGGATAATGACGGCGACCTGGACCTGGTGGTCAATAATATCAACCAGGAGGCATCTGTCTATATCAATAACAGCCGAGGCGGTGATAACATTGGCAGGGCCGGTGACTCTTCCAATCATTTTATAAATTTTGTGCTGCGCGGGGATAGCCTGAACCGGGACGGGTTTGGAGCGAAGGTCATGCTGTGGCAGAACGGTCTTATACAGACTGCGGAGGAATATCCTGTCAGGGGATATGCTTCTTCCGTGGATACAAGGCTGCATTTTGGCCTGGGTAAGAATGGCAGGGCCGATACCGTGATCGTCACCTGGCCCGATGGGAAACAGCAGCATTTGTCCGGGCTGGCGATTGACACTACGCTCAGGCTTGATGAAAAGGATGCGGTCGCTGGCGGGGCTACTACGGGCCGCTCTTTGACGATGTCTTTTCACGATGTGACCGACTCCCTTCAGGTCCATTTTAAGCACCAGGAAATTTTCTTTAATGATTTTTCCTTTACGCCGCTGCTTCCACAGAAATACTCGCAGCTGGGACCATTTATAAGTGTAGGGGATTTGAACGGGGATGGGCTTGCCGATTTTTTTATCGGGGGCGCTTTCAAACAGTCGGGGGAGATCTGTTTGCAGCAAAAGAATGGATTCTTTGTGAGCAAGGAACTGGTAGATGGGCAGAAATATGAAGAAGATATGCAGAGTGTGCTGGTGGATGTCGATGGAGACCATGACCTCGACCTGATCGTGGCCGGTGGAAGCACCGAATTTGATAAGGGTTCGCCGTTCCATACACCCAGGCTTTACCTCAACGATGGCAAGGGTAATTTTGCGTTGAGCCGTTTTGCCTTTCCACCCACCATTAATACCATGGCGCAAAGCATCAGCTTTACGGGCGGCGGACGAGAACCTTTGCGCGTCTTTATTGGCGGGAGGGTATCGCTGGAGTATCCTTATCCACCCAAAAGCTTTTTGCTGGAATATCGGAATGGCGTGTTTGCAGACATAACGGCTGACGTATGCCCTGCTTTGTCCGAGCCAGGAATGGTAACGGGGTCTGTCTGGGCTGATCTTGACGGCGATGGGCATAATGAGCTGATCATTGCCGGGGATTGGATGACGATCCGGATTTTCAAGGCCGATGGCGGAAAGATGAAGGAGGTAACCGGTCCGATGGGGCTGGCAGATGATCATGGGATGTGGAAAAGCCTTGCCGTGGCGGATGTGGACGGCGATGGCGATCTGGATATTGTAGCCGGCAACATGGGTGTCAACAACCCGTATCATGTTTCGGCTGAAACGCCGCTAAAGCTGTTGGCGAAAGACTTTAAAGGGAATGGACGGATCGATCCCCTGCTTTGTTATTATTTACCGGATGATGCCGGAAAAAGGACATTACAGCTTGGGATGAACCTGGATCAGTTGGCCAAACAGATACCTTCTTTTAAAAAGCGGTTTTTGAGAAATACCGACTTCGCCTCGACGGATCTTAGCGTCCTGTTGCCCGACGATGTGCTGAAAGATGCCATTACGCTCAAGTGTAATGAACTGCATACCTGCTGGTTCGAGAACCTGGGGAATGGGTCTTTTCGGAAACGCATTCTGCCGGCGGAAGCTCAGTTCGCACCTGTGAATGCGATACTTGCTCATGATATCGACGGTGACGGCAAGCTGGACCTGCTGCTGGCGGGTAATGAGTACCAGGCGGAGGTGATGGATGGCCGGTATGACGCTTCTTGTGGATTGTTCCTGAAGGGGGGCGGTGGAGGCAGTTTTCTGCCCATCACTAATATAAACGATGGGCTCTTTATAAAGGGCGATGTGAAAGATATGAAGCTGATAAAAAGCAGCCATGGCGATGATTTGATCCTGGCGGGTATAAATGATGAGCGGATGCGCATTTTTAGACGTAGATAAAATTGATGACCTATAAAATTTCAAAGATGATCAGATGTTTTTTGGCTGTGCTATGTGTACTATTTACAGTAAGTACTTCCTTTGCACAGAAGCATTCGTTTACGGTAAATGATACGGCATTTTTGTTGGATGGAAAATCATTCCAGATCATATCAGGGGAGATGCATTATCCCCGGATACCAAGGGAGGCATGGAGACAAAGGATGAGAATGGCAAAGGCCATGGGTATTAATACCATTGGGACATACGCATTCTGGAACGTACATGAGCCGGAGAGAGGCAAGTTCGACTTTTCGGGGAACAGTGATATTGCGACATTTATAAGGATTGCAAAGGAGGAGGGATTGTGGGTTATACTTCGACCCAGCCCCTATGTATGCGCGGAATGGGAATTTGGCGGATATCCATACTGGCTGCAGAACATCAAGGGATTGGAGGTGAGAAGCAAAGAACCGCAGTATCTAAAAGAATATGAAAACTATATCGACCGCCTGGGGAAGGAGGTGTCTCCGTTGCTGGTGACCAATGGGGGGAATATCCTGCTTGTCCAGGTAGAAAATGAATACGGGGCTTATGGGAGTGACCCGGAATATCTTGCCATCAATCGAAACATGTTTGTCAAGGCCGGTTTCAATTGCCTGCTGAATACCTGTGATGCGGCAAAGGATATTGAGAAAGGGGTTTTGTCCGGATTGCTTCCAGCTGTCAACGGGGATAATACTCCGGAAAAAGTCAAGTCGATCATCAACAAGGTCAATAATAACAAAGGGCCCTATTATGTTGCCGAGTGGTATCCAGCATGGTTTGACTGGTGGGGGGAGCAGCACCATACCGTGCCTTCTGAAAAATATGCCGAACAATTGGATTCGACCCTGGCGGCAGGTATTTCCATCAATATGTATATGTTCCATGGAGGTACGACACGGGGTTTTATGAACGGGGCTAATTGTTATGATACCTCTTATTACCAGCCACAGATCAGCAGCTATGATTATGATGCGCCACTGGATGAAGCGGGCAATGCTACTAAGAAGTTTATGGTTTTCCGGCATGTGATAGAACGTCATCTGCCAGCGGGACAGCATCTTCCTGAAGTGCCGGCGTCTAAAAAGACGATCACTTTGCCCCGGATCGTATTCAAGGAACAAGCTTCGCTGGCGAGCTTGCTTCCAACGCCAAAGGAGTCTGTGAAGCCGCTGACCTTTGAAGACCTCCATCAGGGTTACGGGTATGTTTTATACCGGACAAAGATCAAAGGCGGGGATTCCGGCATGCTCCATCTGAAAGAGCTTCGCGACTATGCGATCGTGTTTATTAACGGGAAAAGGAAGGGAGTGCTGAACCGTATGCAAAAGCAGGACAGTCTATGGGTTTCTATTCCCCGGGGTGAGGCGACCGTTGATATACTGGTAGAAAACCTGGGCCGGATAAACTATGGACCTAATCTTTTGAAGAATAAAAAAGGTATTACGCAGGAGGTGTTGTTCAATGGGCAAGCGATTAAAGGGTGGAAGATGTTCTCTTTGCCGTTTGATAAGGTCGACTCTATAAAATTTTCAATGACCGGCCGGGCGACCGAAATGCCGGTGGTGAAGAGGGCGACGTTTCGGCTCGAGGCAGTTGGGGATACCTACCTGGACATGAGCGCCTGGGGGAAGGGATGTGTGTGGATCAATGGGCATCATTTGGGAAGGTATTGGGAAATAGGGCCTCAGCAGACCTTGTATGTGCCGGTGGAGTGGTTGAAGAAGGGGAATAATGTGATAGAGGTGCTGGAGCTGTTGAAGCCCGGGCAAAATGAGGTGCAGGGCGTTGAAAAGCCGATCCTGGATGTGCTGCGGTAGCCTTATCTCTTGTTGCAATAGCTGCCTGAGCACTGTAATGGAGTGAAGATGGCTGAGATAATGTACCAATTTCCATTCAGGTACCGCCACATCAGGCAATATTTGCCTTTTATCTCAGATAAATCATTATCACCCTTCTCTGTCCATGACTCTATCCAATTGCCTGTTTCGTATGCGACGTGCCATTTTTCGTTCACTTCTATCGAACCGGGCCAATTATACGATGTGATATCGGGTCGTCGCGTAAATAAGCTCTTGAACAGCAGCCGGCAATTCTCTATACCAATCTGACGGGCGCCGCCGGTGATAAGAACAGCGGAAGTATCGAACAGCGAGGTAACGGCGTTGGTGTCGTGGTTATTAAAGGCGGTATTCCATATCGCACTTCTGTTCCTGATTACCTGTTGGGCCGGTGTTTCCATTGGTAAATTCCGAATGACATGTGAAGCCAGGCCCTTCCAGGCGCCGTTGCGTTTTACCAGTACGTCGAAAAACCGGCTTTTGGATATGAACGGCACAGACCTGTCCTTTCCATGCACCGTACATATAAAAGTGGCTACCGCGGTATTGCCGTATAAGGTTATAGCCATTTCATTCAAGGAAAAGGAATCGATGGATCTGTGGTTTTTTTTGTATTCTTCCATGGCCTGGTATACATTAGTGATCTCCTGTGGGCGGCTGGTAACACCATCGATGTCTATGGCCATGAAATCGACATCCAGGCATCGGATCAGGAAAAGGGTGTCCTGTGTGAATTCTGCGTTGATCCAATCGTGTTCCAGTTGCATTATGCCTGCTTCCTCGTGCTGCTTCGCTAACTTTTGCAGGCGCTGCTCCTGGGCGAATAGGGGAGTGAAATACAGAAAGGTGGTAATGATAAGGATGGGTCTTTGCATATAAATATATTATCGTTTAGGGTTTTCATTCACTTCGCAAACTGTCAATGGGGTTGCCCCTGGCCGATTTGATAGATTCAAAGCTGATGGTGATCAAGGCAATGGCCAGGGCTACTAATCCTGCCAATGCGAATACAAGCCATCCTATTGAAACCTTGTAAGCAAACCCTTCAAGCCATTTGCTCATTCCATAATAAGCCACAGGAACCGCAATGGCAAAAGCAATCAAAACCAATCTTACAAATTCAGCAGACATTATCACCACGATCTGCAGCACGCTTGCGCCCAGAACCTTCCGAATCCCGATTTCCTTAAACCTTCGCTCAGCCATATAGGACGACAACCCATACAAGCCTAAGGCACAAATGATCATGGCGATGATCCCAAAGCTGTAAATGATCCCGGCTACCCTCCGGTCGTCATCATACTGTTTCTGTATTGTCTGATCCAGGAAAGAATACTCAAAGGGGGTATCATGGATTAGCGCATTCCAGGTCTGCTCAAGCGTTCTTACCGTCCCCTCAAAATTGCCGGGCGCAACGGACGCAACTACATAATCATAACGCCTGTTGTTTTTCTCCATTTCAAACGAGGTTGGTTTAATCTCCTCATGAAGCGAGTTCTGATGAAAATCTTCCATCACGCCGATGACCTGAAAATCATATCTTTTTCCCAACCAGTCGAAATGGAGGTATTTGCCGACGATCTTTTCCGGTGTAAACCCAAGCTTGGAAACAGCTGTGCGGTTTAAAATAAATTTATAGTTACTATCCTGTTTGCGGCTCTCTGTAAACGACCGCCCGGCAACCATCCTGATATTCAGCAGCTCAAGGTATCCAACATCAACCACATCGCGTTCAATATCGACGGTCGTATTTATGTTTCCTCCATCGGCATAAAAGTTCATGTCCCTGAAAATCGGTGTCCCGGGAATGAAGGAACAACCTGAAACACCCAGGATATTGCTGTTTTGTTTGATTTGATCTTTCAATGCATCATATTGTTTATGCGCCTCGTCCGTGCGAAGGGGTAATACAATTTTTTCATTCGCATTTAAGCCAAGATCTTTCCCTGTCATGAAAGTTACCTGACGTGAGATAATGAATACACTGCATACCAGGGCAATGGCGATCATGAATTGAAACACCACCAGGGTTTGTCGTAACCTGCCGGAAGAACCGCTGGTATTAAATTTCCCCTTCAGCACCTGGGCGGGCTGAAATGATGTCAGGTAAAATGCCGGATAGCTGCCTGCCAGGAGACCTGTAACAATAGCGAGAGCGAGGGTTGCTAACAGGAAGAATGTGATATTCCCTGTGTTGATCGAAATATTTTTATTCGTCAAATGATTAAAAACCGGGAGAGACAATGGTATCAGCATGAAACTTATGATGATCGCTATAGCAACAGTGACCATCGCCTCTCCCAGTATTTGCCTGATGAGAGAAGAACGGAGCGCACCCAGGGTTTTACGGATGCCGATCCCGGTGGCCCGCCTGGCCGCCTTGGCTGTTGACAGGTTCATAAAATTGATGCAGGCGATCAGCAATATAAATACTGCAATTACCCCCACTACATACAAATAAGTAATTCGAGGTCTTTGCCCGACGTCGGACCTGAGGTAGATATCCTTTACCGGCTCAAGGCTTAAGGTCTTATGAATACCTTCCGCCGTCATGGCTGCTGCACCGTGCCGGAGTAAAACGTCATTTATCTTTTTCTCGACAGCAGCTTTATTATGACCTGGCACCAGCTTCAAATAGGATGGTACAAAGTTTTGGCCAGCCCATTCCTTTTCATTTAAAATATCGCCGGTGGATCCGGAACTGTTGATAGAGGTAAAAAAGTTTGCTTTGATGAAGCTGTTGTATTTTTCTTTGAATACGCCCGTTACTTTATAGTCGTCTTGTTTACCGCCCTGACTGATGGTGATAATTTTGTCTAATGCCTGTTCTTCACCAAAGAGCTTGCGGGCAAGTTTTTCAGAGAGAACGACCGAATTTGGCTGAACCAGCGACTTTTTAGGATATCCTTCTTTCAGCTCGTACGTGAATACCTCGAAAAGCGTTGAGTCAGCGAGAAAACCGTCGCTTTCGTAGAATAATTTATCCTTGTAGCGTATCAGGCTCCGCGTCTTTTCCTTTTCGCCTGTAGTAAAGTATTGTTTCACGCCAGGAGGGTTTAAAATGCGCACCGCTGCCTCGACTTCAGGTACTTCATCCCTGAGGGCCATTGCGATAGGCGGTGAAGCAGAGCCCAGTTTGTCCACAGCCGATCCGGACTGAATAGTGGTGATGATCCTGTACAGGTCACCTGCCCGCCGATGATGTTTGTCATAGCTCATTTCGTCCCAGATGTATAGAGATAGCAGCAAGCAACAGGTAATACCCAGCGCAAGGCCGAAAATGTTGATAAAGGAGTATGCTTTGTTGCGCATGAAGTTGCGCAGTGCGGGTTTTAAATAGTTGGTAAACATTTTATTGTGTATCGTAAATTGGATATCAGCACAAAAGGAAAGTTAATGCAATTTAAACTTTTTTACCTGACATAGATCCCCCATGCGGCATATCCATACGGGAGATAATAGCTGGTGACATCCACAAACATGGGTGTGAGGCCGCCTTCATAGGTCCGCCAGCCGGCAGCACTTCCCCCGCCGGCAGAGGGGACTGACATTCCAACAAGAAAAATATCGTTACCAATCGCGGCAATGCCATTTACTGTACAGTCGTTTGCGCCATCGGAAAGGGAGCGGGGCGAGCTAACCTGGTTTCCTACCACCCTCCAGTAAGTGGCAATCTTCTTGCCGGCGGCATTCCGCTGGTATCCCCCTACATACAGGGTATCGCCGGTGAAAGACATACAGGTGGCTTGTGCATCGGTACTGCCGTTGGTGAGCGGGATCGTATGACTCATGTCATTCTTCCAGACATAAGCCGTCGCATTGCACCCGTAATTGGCGCAGCCGCCATAACCTACAAAATAATTGTCGCCGCCATGTACAGTAACAGCCATCGCTTCATAATACCCATCCACGGGCGATAGGATCGTCCCGTGATCGACGTCATTCTTCCACCCGATGGACCACCGGTAAAAGTTATCGTTGGCCCGCGCGCCAGCTACGATCACATTATCGCCATTGATGGCAATGCCATACGCGGTAGTGGAGGAAATGCTATCTACAAGTGGTGTTTGCGAGATCGTGCCCCCATCGTCTACCCAATAGAAGGCACGAAACCTGCCATAGCAATATGCTGGGCACTCCGTAGAGTTGAAGCCATAACCGGTAAAATATACTTTACCGCTGTTGACTGCAATGGCCCTTGTGTAGTAGTAATAATTTGGAATATTATTATCGACAATATGGGGGATGCCATTTTTCCAATACGTAGGGATACCCCAAAAGCTGGAATTGATCGTATTGCCCGCTATGTAAATGTCATCGCCGTCAAGCGTGATGGCATAAGCGTCCGTGCCTGCCAGGTAACCGCCGGGCAATGAGCTGCTCACTCCATTCTTCCACATAACAGCAGAATGATCAGCCGCATTACCTACTGCATAGACATCGTAATTCCTGAGCACGGTAAGCTTTGTAGTAGCCTTAACAGACGGCCTGTCCTTACTCGAAGCCGTTATCGTGACGGTGCCTACACGAACCGCCTTTACCACTCCATATATATCGACCGTTGCAATGGTGTTGTCGCTGGTGTTCCAGGATACATCCTTATTCGCAGCATTGGAGGGTGTAACAGCGGCTGTCAGCTGCCGGGTCATCGTCGGCACCAATATGAATTGGGTGGGATCGATGGTCAACCCGGTGACATGCACGGTGGTATCTTTGGGCGGAGCCGGAGGAGCCGGCGCTTGGGTATCCTTTGAACAGGAGATCAGGTAGAAAACAACAGGAAGGCACAGAAAAAATATCACCCTTTTTGGCATATTGGAAATTGTTAGGCGCCAAAATACACACGAATTGGTAAATTGTCAAGTATGCCGGATGAATCCCACGATGGTATTTATATATCCTTCTTTAAACTCATCTCTCGAGAGGAGCGGGCATTTTATTTCTGCTGACAGGATGCGGGAGAGGGTCGTCTTGCCTGAGGCGGGTCTGCCCGTGACGACTATCAATAATGGTTTGATCATGTAAAAGTTAAGGTACGGCTGTAACATCGTGGCCGGATGCAACGTCTCAATTTTTATAAATAAACATGCATGTTTAGGAACTACCTGAAGGTGGCGTTGCGCAGCCTCTGGAAGACCAAAGGCTTTACTACCATCAATATCATCGGCCTGGCGGCCGGATTGGGGGTATGCCTGCTGATCGCATTGTATGTGCTCGATGAGCTCAGCTATGATAAATACAACCCAAAGGCCGATCGTATCTATCGCCTGGATGCGGAGATCTATTTTAACAATACCCTGTTCAATGCGGCCACTTCGCCCAAGCCTCTGGCCGTCACCCTTGCAAAGGAATGCCCGCAGGTGGAACAAATGGTGCGGATCAACTATTTTGATAATCAGAGTGATGTCATGATCAAGAAGGGGAGCGGCTGGGTGCAGGACCATCGTCTTACCTTTGCGGACTCCACCTTCTTCCAGGTATTCCCCATTCCCCTGCTGGCGGGCAACCCGGCGACGGCGTTACAAGAGCCTCATTCCATTGTCATCGATGAAACGGCGGCGAGGCGGTATTTCAATAGTACAGACGTAGTCGGGAAGACCCTGGAGCTACAGGGAAATACGCTCTGCAAGATCACAGGGGTCTTTAAGGATATACCTAGGGCGTCACATTTTCATTTCAGTTTTATCCGCCCCTTGCGTGATTCCTGGATGGAGGATGAGAGCAGGTGGTTAAACAATAATGTGGCGAGCTATATCCTGGTAAGGCCGGGAACGGACAAGAAGGTTCTCCAAAGCCGGGTGGATGCTACCATCAATATGTACTTGAGCAGGGAGCTCCAGGATATACTACATATTTCATCCCGGGATATGCAGCAGCAGGGAAGCTACTTTCGTTACCATCTCATGCCGCTGGAGGACATTCATTTGCATTCGGATAAATCATACGAATTCGAGCCCGGTGGAAATATCAACAACGTCTATGTATTTTCCTGTATTGCCATCCTGATCCTGGTGATAGCCTGCGTGAATTTCATGAATCTCAGTACAGCCCGGTCCGCCAATCGCGCCAAAGAGGTCGGTATCCGTAAAGTTGCCGGCTCTACGAGGAGGGATCTGATAACCCAGTTCCTCCTGGAATCCTTGCTGCTGAGCTTTTTATCGCTACTCCTGGCCATCGGCATTGCCCTGGCCCTGCTGCCTGTCTTCAATCATCTTTCCGGCAAGGAGCTGCATATGGGAGCGATCTTTTCCACCCGCCTGGTTCTCGTGCTGTTGGGACTGACTATTTTGGTAGGCTGTCTTGCCGGAAGCTATCCGGCATTCTATCTATCCTCCTTCCAGCCCATCCAGGTGCTAAAGGGCAAGATCGCCGGCGGATTCAAAAGCAGCTGGCTCCGCAGCAGCCTGGTTGTCTTTCAGTTCTTTATTTCCATCGGACTGATCATTGGTACCATCGTTATTCATGACCAGCTCAGCTATATCCGTAATCGCCGGGTGGGCTATGACCGGGACCAGGTGTTGATCATCCATAACGCTTATGCGGCTGGTAATGGGATAAAGACCTTTTGTAAGGAGCTGCCCAGGCTTTCCGGGGTCGCAGATGCCACCCTTTCCGGGGACATGCCTACGCAGGGCGGAGGTTATAATCAAAATGCGTGGTGGAAAAGCCCTGCCATCGATGCTCAATCAACCGTCGTGCTCACCAACCTGTATATCGATGACCATTATATCCCAACATTGGGTATGCAGATGGTAAAGGGCCGAAATTTCTCGGTGGACTATCCAACCGACTCCACAGGCATCATTCTCAACGAAGCGGCTGTGGCGCTGCTGGGCTGGAAAGACCCGTTGAAGGAAAAGCTTTATCAGCCGGACGACAGTATGCGGCCGCGGGCCTTCCGGGTGATAGGGGTAGTAAAGGATTTTAATTTCAGCTCCATGCGCGATAAGATCGGACCTGTGGTGATGACCCTTACGGACAATCGGCGGAACCTGGCTATTCGTCTCCGCCCAGGCGATATCCATTCCTGTGTGAATAAGATAGAAGCCAAATGGAAAGGATTTGCCAACGGCGTACCGTTCGACTATACCTTTATGGACGATGACTTTAATAAGCTGTACCATGCAGAGGCTCAGACCGGTCAGCTGTTCATCGCCTTTGCGGTCTTTGCGATCCTGATCGCCTGTCTGGGTTTGTTCGGGTTGGTGACCTATGCAACCGAGCAGCGTACCAAGGAGATCGGTATCCGCAAAGTCTTAGGTGCAAGGGTCACCCGCCTAGTCGCCCTATTGAGCCGGGATTTTGCCAAACTGGTATTGATCGCTGCCCTGATCGCCTTCCCCGTGACCTGGTGGGCCATGAACAAGTGGTTGCAGAGCTTTTCTTACCGCACGGATATCAACTGGTGGATCTTTCCGCTGGCAGGCGCCGTAGCGCTCCTGATCGCAATGGCTACCATGTGTTTTCAAACCATACGGGCTGCGCTGGCCAATCCGGTGAGCAGCTTGCGGTCGGAATAAGGGCTTCCGGGAATGGGGAGCCTATTTTCTGGTCTTAAACTTTTTGACCTTTCCGTCCATGGTCATGTATTGTCCTTCGGTGAGCTGGAAATTCTCTCCACTGCCTGCGTCAACGCTGCCGTTGGGATGGATGGTCGTATTGTTGACCAGCGTAATGTCCTTCCTTATGACCCTGATATGGCCGTTGTATTTTTCCAACAGCTTGCCGTGTTTCATATAGACAAAGGCTTTGGAGCGATGGCTGGCAGGTTTTTTAGGAGCGGCGAAAGAAAAAAGTGATAACAGGGAGATACCAACGAATAACGTAGTTCTTTTCATGTTTGGGGGTTTAGGGTACGAATATTTCGCCCCCTAATAACTCCCAATGGCGGGTAAATAGTTTAACCGCGGACAAATATGTCCTTTAGCGTGGTGTGGTTAGAAAATCGTTTTAAATGAGCCTCTTTGAAGAACCGTGCCATGGCTGTAAAAGGTTGCGTCTCATCCTCGCATTGAGCAGCCAGCTCTTCCATCCGTTGATAGATCTTTTTTTTAGACGCCTCTTTTCTTTCGGCGGGCAAGAATGGCTCATTCTCGTTGTATTCGATGATCATGTCCTCGATAAGCTTCAATTTGTCCCGGAGATTGTTATAATGAACCAGGCGAACTTCCGCCAATTGTTTACGATTCAATCCGAATACCAGCAAGCTTCTTTCCCCTTTTTCGCTGGTGCTGTCCACTGCGGGCATCACTCTTTCACGGCCGTCTTCGTCCATCTCCATTCTTTCCACAAAGCGCAGATGTTTTTCCGGGTGATCTACTCCGGGATCGAGCAGCAGCCTGGCCTTCTCCTCTTTCTTGAGGTCAGCGTCATAATTCTTTGCGCGAAATTTTTCACTTTTCAGGGGGAATTGATTCTTTTTACCAGAAGAGACTATCTTACCATCGAGCATCGTTTGCATTCTCTTCTGATTGCAGTGCATGCAGGATAAGTAGAGATTATTCCAGTCCGAGGCCAGCCAGTAATAACCCAGCTCGACTTTTTCCTGGTCTGGACCGCTGACCTCTCCTTTGGGGCGAAAATGTTCTATATCGTAATCAGAGCCGCCTTCCATCGTCTCGCAATAAGCGCATTTGCCATGGCTCAGCCTGATCAAGGCCTCTTTTACTTCTTTGGCCCTGTATGCTTTGAACTCAAATGCCTGATCCCTTGTCTCCTTGTCGGTGAAATGTTTAATGGCACGGGCTCTTTCGTCCTGTCCGGCCCCATCTTCATCCGCCAGGATCTTTGGGGCGACTACTTTTTTTCTATCAAGCCGGATCATGAACTTTGTTTGTTGAGGACGTCATTCCACATGTCCTGTACCATCTTTATCGTAGTATCTTTTAGAACTGCCCGTTGTTGATTTGCCTCGGTGGATCTTTCCGTCGCCAGCAATTTGTCTACGGCCTCAAAGGCAAGCTCTTCCCGTAAGCTATTTCCAAGATGACGCCGGCCTGTCAGCTGCTTTTTTAATTCATCGAGCCGCCGGGTCTGCTTTTTTGTTAGCCTGTCTTCCTGTCGCAGCAAATCGTAATATTCATTAAAATCCTTTTCCAGATCAGGATCGATGGTGCTGTTCAGGCCAAAGAACTCAGAGCTTAGGAGCTGATCAGCGCGGAACTCGCTGGGGTCGGGCAGATCCTTTATGGCGTAAGGTTTATTGTGTGCATCCTTTTTAAGGACTACGATCTCTCCTTTTTTCAGCCCTCTAAGGCAAAGCGGGTCATGTGTTGTCACAAGGAACTGCAGCCTGGGGAAGGCTTTTCGGAATCGTCGAACAACCTCCATTCGCCATCGGGGATGTAAATGCGTGCCTATTTCATCCAAAAGCACGATGCCCTCTGCCGACTCGACCGGGACCTTGCTTCGCATCAGGGTCTGCATCATATCCGCCGCTACGGCAATTATGGACTTATAGCCATCGCTTAATTCTTCCAGGGCAATTCTGGCTGTATGATCTTCTTTTTGATCTTTCTTTTGATCCAATGCGCCAAAGTATATATAGATATTCCCCTTTTCCTTTTTGATCAGGTCAATATCCTTCAACAACAGAAGGTCTTTTAGAGACAGGCTCACTCTGTCGAAATCTGCGGGTTTCTTTATCCCAAGCATCCACTTTTTTGCATCGATGAGCGAAGTCCCGGGATCAAACAGGTTTTGAATGCGTATCCTGCCGACGCCAAGCTCCGGCTTTAATTTTTTTGTGGGGAACAGGCGCGTCGATCCATACCCGAAAACAAAGGTTCCTGGTCTTTTCAAATTACTCACGATATACACTGCTTTCCTATCGAGATCCAGGGTGACGGGAGCTCCCAGTGAGGAAAAGGAAGGTGATTTGCGTTTGCTTTTGATGTCTACGACGGATGTTGCATAAATCTCCACTTTTCCCTTGTCGGCGCCGTGCCGCAGGAGATGTTTGGGCCGTATCGATGCATGCGGGTCCAACTTTTTTATGTAGGCATTTCCTGCCAGCGCCAGCGCTACGGCCTGTAAGAAGGAGCTTTTGCCTACCGAATTCTCACCCAACAGCATGAGCCATGATTCCTGCTCGTCGATGGCTACAGGGAAATCGATGACAAGCTCTGTTATGCCTTTAAAATTTTTAATAACAATCTTGTCTAAGAAAATACTTCCCGTGTCAGTGGGGTCATATTTCCTTATGACCTCGATGTCCTTATTCCATTCCCGCCGGGCTTCAGAAATTATATTTCCCTTTATCAGCTTCCGAAGCGCCAGACCGTCGGGGGACCCCAGCACTGTTAGCAAGGTATTACTGATATGCCTGGGGCGGACGTCTTCAATAAAATAGTTATAGAGCTCCCCTTTTGAGAAGGTGGGGCTGACCCAGTTCTGGACAACAACCCGTTGAATAGTCAGGTAGGCGACGCGGGTTTCCGGATCGAAAAGTGTTGTAAGATAATCCAGCAAGGTTTTGACCAGTGTCTCTATCTCTTTTTTGTCGGGTGAGGGAGACGCCCAGGCTTTTTCAAATTCTTTTCGGAGGGATAAAAATGGAGTTATTGCTTTTCTTCTTGCTTCTACCAATTGCCTGCGATTTAGCCCCAGGATATCGATGGTCCTGCGGGAACGCTCGTCATCGGTGCCGCTCGTGATCTCTCCATTCTCAAAATAACCAAAATAGAACCCTTCAAAAGATGGATCACAGGGATCCAGAAGGAGAGGCTTTTCTTCTTTTATTATCGATTCGTACTTGTTGCTATCGGAGCGTTTGCCTTTTACGGGGAACCAGGCGCCTTTGTGTTTATTACAATCTGAACAGCACAGGTATAAATTTTGCCATTCCAGCGTCAAACACCAGTAATGCAGTCTTGAAAATTCATTTTTCAACCCCCTCGCGCCGCCACGGGGACGAAAATGGTCATATCCATGCAGCGGTGCGTTGATATCGACCGGACTTTCGCAATAGGCGCATCTTCCGTGAAAAACCTTGTCCAGCTCTTTTTTTAGCTGTCTGTCAACGGCGGCGGGCAGCTTTGCAGCGGGTGGTCTTCGTTGTCCAGAACCAGGTTCATTATAGTGCTTGTAAAAGGCATCAGTATCCTTTTTGATCTTTTTCAGGGCAGCGTCCTGAAAGACAGCAGGGGGCTTTGCTGGTCTGTCGACTTTCCGCATAGTAAGGTTCGTAATTGACCATCTGAAGTTACTGTTTTTTTGCAAGGTCCGCCGGGGAATAGCCGAAATGTTTTTTAAAGGCGAACGAGAAATGTGACAGGTCTTCAAAGCCTACTTCCAGGTATACCTCGACGGGACGCTTATTGCTTTCCTTTAATTGATAATGTGCCAGTTCCAGCCTTTTCTGCAGCAGCCACTTTTGTGGTGTAGTATGGAATGCCTTCCTGAAATCCCTGTTAAAGGTCGACAAACTACGTCCCGTGAGGTAACCAAATTTCTCCAAGGGCAGATTGTACATAAAATGTTGTTCCATGAACTCGATCAATGCAATCTTACCAGGCTCTTCGAAATTGGCCAGGATGGAGTCGATATTGGGGGTTACCAGTCTTAAAATGCTGATGGCTTCTATGATCTTCAATAATGCTATGTTTTCGGGAAAAGCTCCCTGTACTTCAAAATAGGGGATCAATGAGGCCAGGCAGCTCTCCAGCAGAGGATGTTTACCAAAGCTGAGCATTTTCTGTGGCAGCAGTGATGCTGCAACAGGCGGATTGTCGTCATAGAAATCCTTGAGTCTTTCGGGCGTCAGATGCATCGACACAGACCGGTGGTTTTGTCCATCTTTTGGAAGAATGAGGACGGTGGCAATTTGATTCTTAGGAATAAGAAAGATGTCGCCAGCTGTAAACCTGTAAGTCATATCCCCCTGTAAGATCCTCGCCTCGCCGGCGATCAGCCATACCAGCATATGATAGGGGAAGGCGAATTCCGTCTTGTACTTGTCGTCTTTGAATTCGGAAAGCTTTATATCGGGCGTTATATATTTTATCTCAAATTCCACCGTACTAATATTACAAAGAATTTATTAATCGACAGGGAATTTGATGTTTGTCATTTCCTCTGTCAGCTGCCACAGGCGTTGAGCATTTCCGGCATTCACGGAATAGGGTCTCACTCCGCGCAGTGTTGAAGGGTCATCGAATTTATGCTCTATATTTCCTTTATCCAGCTCAGCGATATCCGCGTCTTCACAATAGACGCCGCCGATGGTTTGTAACATGCTGCTGGTCGCGCACCAGACAGTAGTAGCCGCCCCCTGTGGAACTGTCTTCAGCTTCCTTTCCACCTCCGGAAATATATTTCCGTTGGCATCGTGTGTTCCCATTTGCTGGTATAATTCCATGGGCGCCTCACGACCCAGGTCCGTGCCGTTGACCGCACCCGGATGTACGGAATAGGCCCGGACGCCGAAGGCCTTGCTTCGATGGTCCAGCTCCACCGTAAACAAGTTATTGGCCGTCTTGGCTTGCCCATAGCCCTGTAATGTCTCGTATGGTCTGTGTGTGAAATTAGGATCGTCAAAATTGAAAGGCGCTATCTGGTGGCCAAAAGAGGATACTGTCACTACCCTGGCATTGCCGGCCTTTTTCAGGGCGGGCCATAATCGCGCCGTGAGCTGAAAATGTCCCAGGTGATTGGTGGATAGTTGGGATTCGTTACCGCGGGTGTCACGGCGGAGCGGCACCCACATGATGCCCGCATTGTTCACCAGTATGTGAAGCGGCTTACCGGTGGATAAGAATGCCTGGGCAAATGCATCGATAGAATCAGGGTTCATCAGGTCCATTAAGTGGATAATGAGACCCGGGATGCCGTCCAGGTTCTTTTGGGCTTTTGCCTTGTCCCGGACGGGTACCCAGACCTCGGCGCCTGCCTCGGTGAATGTCTTTACTGTCTCCAGGCCAATGCCGGTATATCCCCCCGTGACGATCACGATCCTACCGCTGAGATCGATGTCCCCGGCAACTTCCGCGGCGGTAGAGGTTGCGGAATAACCCGTACCGAGAGGAGCCTGACATGCGCCGTCATAATTGTCTGCTCTTGTTAGCTTTTCCATTTTACTTTGTAGATTTTACAGCAAAGTTAGAATGGTCTGTTCCGGCGGGCTTTGTTCAAAATGTCAATTTTACTTTGTTGAGCATGTCATAATTTAGTTGCATGAAAAAACCTTCTTTGCCAGCTGCATCGATCGATCCATTGCTGTCCTATTTTGATGGCCTGATACCCCTAAGCGATGCGGAAAGGGAGCTGGTCAGGACGAGATTCCACCCGCGGCTGTTTCGCAGGCGGCAGTATGTATTACAGGAAGGACAGGTATGTACTCAATGCTACTTTGTCGTAAGAGGCTGTCTGAAGATGTACAGGATTGACGATAAAGGAGGCACCCATATCTTACAATTTGCCACCGAAAATTACTGGATCAACGATCTTGGCAGCTTTCATGGCGTAAAGCCGTCCGCCCTTACCATAGATGCGCTGGAAGACACCATGGTGTTGGAGATAAGCCGTGACGATCTTATCTCCCTTTATATCCAGGCGCCGAAGTTTGATCGTATTTTCCGGGTGCTGATGGAAAGCAGCTTTGTGCGGCTGCAGGAACGATTGCTACAGAATATCAGCTCTACTGCTGAAGAACGCTACCAGTCCTTTGAGGAAGTATACCCTCACCTCGTTGGCCGTCTCCCGCAGGTGCAGATCGCCTCTTTTTTAGGGATAACCCCTGAGTTCCTCAGCCGTCTGCGTAACAGGCGAGCCAAGCCTTCCGGAGGCTCAAAATCTTAAACCAGATCAAGACTGTTTCTTGAACAAGGTCATTGGATGACCTGCCCTTGTCGTTGGATATTTGTGCTGATAAATAATTATTCCAATTAAAAGAAACAGTCTATGTCACAAGTACCATCCAACAAAGTTACCATTATCGGGCTAGGCAATATTGGCTATGCCGTTGCCGTCAATCTTGTAAAGGGCGGGCGGCCTGTTGTCGTCGCCGACAGGAATATCGAAAAAGCCAAAAAAGTTGCTAAAGAGCTGGGAAATCTCGTGCATCCCATGGAGATACCCGCTGCCATCCTTGAGGGAGATATCATTGTGTTTGCTGTTTGGTTCAGCGCGATCAAGGAATTACTGCATGTCTATTCCAGGGAACTGCAGGGAAAGATCATTGTGGACCCTTCCAATCCCATTGCGCCGGATGATAAAGGCGGTTTTAAAAAGATCATCGACGAAAAGGAGTCTGCGGGTGAGATCCTTTCCATGCTTCTTCCCAAAGACGCAAAGCTTGTCAAGGCGCTGGGAACCCTGGGTGCTGCAACGCTGACAGGGGCCGCTTTTCAAAAGCCTGAGCGGGCTGTGTTATTCTATGCTTCGGATGATACAGGGGTCGATGGGGCGGCCGAAGAGCTGATACGGGATAATGGATTTGAGCCCGTACGTGTCGGTGGTCTCGACCAGTCCATCCGGATAGAAGTATTTGGCGACCTGCACGAGTATGGGGCGCTGGGCAAGAACGTCACGTTGTCTGAAGCCCGGGAAAAGGCCGGGATCGGCTCAGCTATTCACTCTTCAACGCATTGACCGGGCTTGCCATCGCCGTCCTGATCGTCTGATAGCTCACTGTCAGGAAGGCAACGAATAACGCCGCGGCTCCCGCTGCGACAAAGACCCAGGCATTTATATCTATTCTATATACGAATTCCTGCAGCCATCGATGCATGGCGTACCAGGCAATTGGGAAGGCGATCAATAGGGAGAGCGCTACCAGCTGCAGGAATTCCTTTGTCAGTAAAAGGACGATACCCGCCTCGCTTGCTCCCAGGACCTTGCGTACCCCTATCTCCTTCGCCCGCCGCTGGGTCGAAAAGGTGGCCAGGCCAAACAGTCCAAGACAGGAGATGGCGATGGAAAGGATGGAAAATATGTTGAATATCGAGCCCATTCGTGTTTCCGCCGAGTAGAGATGATCCAGATCCTGGTCGACAAAGCCGTAAGAGAAAGGGTTATTGCCATACACTTTTAGGAAACATTCTTTTGCCGATGCCAGGGTCTTTTGCATAGCGCCGGCTGCTGTCCGGATGACAAGGTAATCGCCCTGTGCACGGTGCCGGAGCACCAGCGGCTCGATGGGCTGGAACACCGGCTTGAAGTTAAAGTCTTTGACCACGCCAATAATAACGCCTTCTTGTCCACGGATCGTTATCATTTTTCCAACGGCTGATGCCGGCTCCATCTGCATGGCTCTGACCGCCGTCTCGTTGACTACATATTCGCTGTCATTCTCTTTGAACTCGCGGGAATAGAATCTTCCGGCGGCCATTCGGATGTCGAAGGTCCGGGCAAAGTCTTCATCCACATTGAGCCGGTGGGTAATGACCAGCGAGCCCTTTTCCATGCCCCGCCAGGTCAATGGTGTCGCGGCATCCATGTTGGTGGGCAGATCGCCCGTGATTGTATAATTGCCTATTTGTGGAGACTGGCTCAATGCAGACTTTAAAGCATCGGCATTGTTCCGGAGATCGCCCACTTCGGGCATGGGTATGTACAATAGGTTTTCCTTATTGAAGCCAATGTCCCTGTTGTGCAGGTAGTGCAGCTGGTTGTAGATGACGACGGTGCTCACGATAAGGGCAACAGATATGGAGAATTGCAGCACTACCAATCCATTGCGCAGGAAATAGCTTTTTCCTTTCGAGGTCCAGGCGCCTTTCAGGACCCTGATGACATTAAAGGAAGAGATATAGAAAGCTGGATAGCTGCCGGCGAGCAGTCCGACCAATAACGTGATACCCAGGACCTGCGCTATCAGGCGGATGTCCAACAGATCGAGGGTGATGGATTTAGAAGCAAGCGTATTGAAAAAGGGAATCGCTACCCGCACGAATACAAGGGCCAGGCAGAGGGAAATAAACGCAAGCAGTATGGACTCGCCCATGAATTGAAAGATCAGCTGTCTGCGCAAGGCGCCGATGGTCTTGCGTAGTCCAACCTCTTTTGCCCGGGCGCCTGACAGGGCTGTCGCCAGGTTCATGAAATTGATACAGGCGATGAAAATGATAAATACGGCCACCAGGGTAAATATCCGTACGTACTGTATATTGCCCTGCCCGTCGACATCATTCCGGAAATGCGAATACAGGTGAATATCGGTGAGCGGCTGGATGGATATGATTGCCGGAACGGCGGGTGTACCTACAATGGCTTTATTGCGGATGGTATTGAGCTGCTGCTCCATTTTTCGCAGGAAAGAAGGGGCGGGCCTCACTTCATCCGCCACCTGAAAATAAACGTAACTATCAAAGTACCGCCAGGGCTGGGGATCGGCTATCTGGATGTTCCAGTTTTGTATGGGCAGCAGCAGATCGAAGTGGAGATGGGAATTGGCGGGAATATTTTTTAGTATGCCTGTAACCTGGAGCGTCGCGCCTTTTATATCGTTGTCGATATAGATGGACTTCCCCATCGCCTGGCCGGCGCTGCCGAAATATTTTATGGCGGTAGCTTCCGTCAGCACAACGGTATTGGGTGCGGTCAGGGCGTTTGTTCTATCTCCCCTCAACAATGGATAGTTGAAGATCCGCAGGAAATTACTGTCGGCATAATACATCTGTTTTTCATCGAACTTTTTTGTGCCAACCGTTATGATCTTTTGCAGGGATACAACGCGGGTGGCGTTCTTTACACCCGGGATATCATTTTTCAGTACCCCGATGAAGGCAGGCGGCATCGCTGCGCCTTCGATGTCCTTCACCTTCTCCGTGAGCCGGAAGATCCTTTCCGCATCCGGGTTGAACTTGTCATAGCTAAGCTCGTCCTTTACCCAAAGAAAGATGAGGATACTGCATGCCAGACCCGTGGCCAGGCCAAAAATATTCAGGCCGGTGAACAGCTTATTCCGTTGCATATTGCGCAATGCAGTCTTGAGATAGTTCCGGATCATATTTGATAGTTTACGCGGTTGGGGTTTATCCAGCCAATTCGATGCCATTATTATAATGGACTGTAAGCTAATACTTTATAGCATAAAAACCCTTCCCACGACGTCCGGTAGCGATACATGCCCTGTCCTTTTGTGAAGGCGGCTGTCAAAAATAATTTTGCGAAACCGAATGGTTGCTCATATATTTGCAACCGAACGGCTTCATAAATAGGCCGCCGATAAAAATGAGACGAGATATTTTTCAGGCCATTGCCGACCCGACGCGGCGGGCGATCATCGCGCTGATCGCTTTGCAGTCAATGACGCCCAATGCTATTGCAGAGCATTTCGATACGACCCGGCAGTCGATATCCAAGCATCTGCGTATCCTGACCGAGTGCGAGCTGTTATCCAAGCAACAGCAGGGCAGGGAAATCTATTATCAACTTCAAATCGAAAAAATGAAAGAGATCGATAAATGGCTTAGCCAGTTCAGGAAGATCTGGGAGACCCGGTTCAACCAGCTTGACAATGTATTATCCACCATAAAAAACACCAAGAAATGAATTCGAACTTGCTTTTTAATTTCACTGTCAACAAAGATGAGAATACTATTCATGTGCAGCGGGAGTTTGCCGCCGAGCTGGACCTGGTATGGGATGCCTGGACGGACCCTGCGTTGCTGGACCAGTGGTGGGCGCCGAAGCCTTACCGGACCAGGACAAAGACGATGGGCTTCAGGGAAGGCGGATATTGGCTGTATGCCATGATCTCTCCTGAGAATGTCGAGCATTGGTGCAAGGCGGACTATAAGAAGATCGATGTTAAAAAGAGTTTTAGCGGGCTGGATGCTTTTTGCGACGAGAATGGAAAGGTCAACACAGACTTCCCCCGTTCGTTATGGAATAATGTTTTTACGGAAGGGGCGGCCACTACTACCGTCAACATTACCGTGCAATACAATAGTCTGGCCGACCTGGAGAAAATCATTGCCATGGGCTTTAAGGAAGGGTTCACCATGGCGCTGGGTAACCTCGACCAGTACCTGGAAGCTAAATCCAAGCTCAGGAACGAGCTAAGGCAGGACAATACCGCCAGGGTTTGCACCTATCTGAATTTTCCGGGCAATACGGAAGAGGCTTTTCTTTTTTATCAATCCGTATTTAAGACTAAATTTGGTGGTAAGGGTATTCAACGTTTTGGCGAGCTGCCGGCCGATGCCAATCATCCGCCTGTGGCCGATGCCGTAAAGAAAATGGTATTGCATGTAGAGCTGCCTATAACGGGCAACCATATCTTAATGGGGACGGACGCTCCTAAAGAAATGGGATTTTCGCTGGTGCGGGGTAATAACATGCATATATGCGTTGAGCCTTCCACGAGAGAAGAAGCCAAAAGGATCTTCGATGAGCTGTCAGCGGGAGGGAATGTGAGCATGCCATTGCAGGATATGTTCTTTGGGGCTTATTTCGGTGAGTTTACCGATAAGTTTGGGATAAACTGGATGGTCAACTATAAAACCAAATAAACGCTGACATATGAAACCCGGAACACTCAACATCCTCTACTGGATCTTTACCATTCTTTTTGCAGGCTTGATGATCTTTTCCGCCGTCGGTGGCATACAGCCTAATAAGGATACTGTTGCCATGCTACATGACGGTATGGGCTACCCCATCTATTTTATCCAGTTCATCAGTATTGCAAAGCTGCTTGGGTCCATCACTATCCTGATCCCCGGCCTCAACAGGATCAAAGAATGGGCATATGCGGGTCTGTTCTTCGATCTGTCGGGTGCGATCTATTCGGGCGTTGCTGTGGCCGGCAAGTTCGATCCCATGATGCTGATGATGCTGGTCTGGATCATACCGGGTGTGTTATCTTATTACTATTGGCATAAGAGAGCGGGAGGAATATAGTATTCCTTTATCGGAAGACCATGCCGAATGTATCGGCGATGCGTTTTACATCTTCCGGCGGCCTGGATCGATAGGGAGTCCCTTTGGGGCTCCCTATTTGTTTCGGAAGGGTCCGAGGTGGAGATATCCAGAAGAGAGAAAAATGCATTTTTACAAAGGGTGAATGAATTCAAATTATCGGCCTGTACCTAAAATAGCGGGATACCGGTGAGCTTGGTATAAGTTGCGTAGATGACGAAGGCAAGGATGAGGAAATACCTCCAGACGCGTCGTTTGGAATTGGTCGGAATGTTCTTGCTGGTGAGGACAAAATATATCGCCCATATGATCAGCCCTGCCAGCAAGGCGCCTGAGATGCCTACGACAATCTCATTATCCACGAAATATACGGCGAGCATCAGGCCCAATGCAATAACAGACAACACCCATCTGTATTTCAGATGCCAGGGGTCCTTTGTATGAACTTTTATGGGCGCCAGGGCCTGTAAAAGTTTTTCCAGCTCCTCCCGATCCTCGATCCAGGTGGGAATGTTGATGATGTCACCCCTGCCCGCGCCCTTGACCATGTAGCTGCCTTTTTCAAATTTTGAGATCTCCTTTATTTCCATGAAATTGATGGTCAGGGGTGGTGTATTCATTTGTTCGCGTGTGATCTCGTTGTCTGATATCGTCACGCTAAAGCTCTCCAGGAACTTTTTTTGTCTTTTTAGGGTGCGATAAGTGCCGATACCGAAGATGATGGGGAATATAGCTACCATGTACAGCCAGGTGTCCCCTGTTTGTCCCTTGGAACCGAGGATGTTGGGTATCAGAAATATCAGCGCGCTGATGCACATTGCAGGGAGCGTGATGCTAAGCCATCGTTTTCTTAACTTTTTATAGCCTTCTACTCCTATTTTAAATTGTTGCATGGCTGTTAGGGTCCGCAGGGTGTAATTGCGTCAGGCTGGCAAAATAGAAAATCTTTTCCTGAAATGAAAACCCTGCTATTTTATTTCTATGAGGCTCATCGCGTATCCTCCACCAGGGGCGCATTGCTGCCGGAGCTTCGACTGGCTGGTCACCATGAATTTCCTGATCGTATAGGCCTGGGGATTTGTTTTATAGTGTGCATTGGGAGCGTCTGCGTATAACGTTGCCGTATATTTTTTGCCCGGTGTGAGGAATTTAAATTCTATGTTGGAGGTCCGGGTAGAGTCGCCATTTACGCTCCCTATGAACCAGTTCCCCGTGCCTTTGGCTTTCCTTGCCACCGTGATATATTTCCCCGGCTCAGCTTCCAGGTATTTGCTGTCGTCCCAGTCCACAGCGACGTCTTTGATGAACTGGAAGGCGTCGGGAAATCTTTCGTAATTCTCCGGCAGGTCTGCCGCCATTTGTAAGGGGCTGTACAGGGTGACATAAAGGGCCAGCTGGTTGGCGATGGTGCTGTTGACATGCGAATGGTTTTCGGGATTGATCTTGCTTAGATCCATCTCGAAGATGCCCGGAGTATAGTCCATGGGGCCGCCCAGAAGCCGGGTGAATGGAAGGATGGTCACGTGATTGGGCTTGGACCCGCCGAAGGCCTGGTATTCCGTACCGCGGGCAGATTCATTCCCGATGAGGTTGGGCCAGGTCCTGGCGATACCGGTGGGTCTCACCGCCTCATGGCCATTGACCATTATGTGATAGGCCGCCGCCTTTTCAACGACATACTGATAATGATTGACCATATACTGGTTGTAGTGGTTCTCCCCTGCCGGAACAATGTTCCCCACATAGCCTGTCTTGACAGCGTCGTATCCATTGTCCTTCATAAAACGAAAAGCCGTATCGAGATGACGTTCGTAGTTGCGTACGGATGAGGAGGTCTCGTGATGCATGATGAGCTTTATGTGCCGTGCCTGAGCGTAGGCCTGTAACTCCTGTATATTGAAATCCGGGTAGGGTGTGACGAAATCGAAAACTTTGTCCTTCATGTGGCCGAACCAGTCTTCCCATCCTGTATTCCATCCCTCTACCAGCACCGCGTCGAAGCCATTCTTTGCGGCAAAGTCGATGTATTTCTTTACGTTGGCATTATTAGCCCCATGACGGCCATTAGGGTGGGCGGTTCTATAGTCCGTCTGTCCGAGGACGACGGAAGGGAAATCATCCGTATAGGACCATGTAGACTTGCCCGTGATCATTTCCCACCACACGCCGACGTATTTTACCGGCCTGATCCAGGAGGTTTCCGTCAGCTTGCAGGGTTCGTTGAGATTGTAAATCATTTTTGAGGCGGGGATATCCCTTGCGTCGTCGCTGGCAATGATGGTCCGCCAGGGTGAAACCGAGGGCGCCTGGATATTTCCTTTATCTCCTTTTGCGTCTGGTGTCAGCCAGGACTCGAATACGAAATTCCTGTCATCCAGGTTGAGGTGCATGCAGGCATAGTTGATGAGCGCGGCCTCATGAATATTGATATAAATGCCATTGTCTGTTTTGAGCATGAGCGAGGTCTGTACGCCTGTGGGAGAAAAGCTGGTTTGCGATACGTTGGATGTTATTGCTCCCGTCATCAACCCGCGGATCCCGGAAAGACGGGAGATGGTATAATCATATTCCTGGGTGTCATAATCGCCGGGTATCCAATAGGCCGTATGGTCGCCTGTCATGGCGAACTGGGTCTTTTCCTCCTTGATGGTGAAGTAAATGAGGTTGTCCTGTGCGGGGAATTCATAGCGGAAACCGAGGCCATCGTCAAAGGCGCGAAACCGGATGATGATCTTTCTTTTGGCGCGGGGCTGGTATAAGGTCATGGCCAGCTCGTTGTAATGGTTGACGATGGTTTTGACCTCTCCCCATACCGGCGTCCAGGAAGTGTTGACGCTGTTGCGTGTGGAGTCTTTGATAACAAAGCCATCGACCAGCGAGAAGCTGTCGGCTTTAAGCTCCAGTCCCAGGGTGCTGGGTTTGATGATCTCTCTGCCTTTGTAAGTGAGATGATAGCTGGGGCTGCCTTGCGCTGTCAGGGAGAAATCCATACGGAAGCTGCCATTCGGGGAGTTGAGCTGCTGGGCCTGGACGGCAAAGAAGAGAGACAGGGCAATGAGCAATGCGGTTAGTTTTGGCATATCGTGTATTTTTTACACATTCTGCCGCAAACATAAGGATATCTACCGAAAGTAACAATTTACTAATGGTGGTGGTTGGGGCTGTCAAATCCAATATTTTTCAATTTTGACCCCAACTTTTAAGATCTGTTATTACCCGGTGTATCTTCAGGGCATGATCCCCACCTTTTCCAAACGCAATTTTAAAAAAATTTGTGACGAGCTGGCATCGACAGATAAGGACCTGGCATTGATCATACGGACACATGACTATCCTCCCATGTGGACGAGGCCCAATACTTTCGAGACCCTTGTACACATCATTCTCGAACAGCAGGTGTCACTGGCTTCGGCGCTGGCTGCGCTGAATAAGCTGAGGGCACGCCTGAAAGAAGTAACGCCTGAACGTTTTATGGAGCTGTCAGATGAAGAATTAAAAGCCTGTTATTTCAGCCGCCAGAAGACGGTATATTCCCGGGGGCTGGCTATCGCGCTGTTGAATGATCATCTTGAGCTGCCTATGCTGGAAAGCCTTCCGGATGATGAGGTACGGGCGAAGCTGATCACGTTGAAAGGGATTGGGCATTGGACCATCGATGTCTACCTGATGTTTGTGCTCCGGCGGACGGATATATTTCCGATGGGGGATCTGGCTGCGTTGAATGCGCTGCGGCGGGTGAAAAAGTTGTCCAGGGACACGTCGAAGGAACATCTTTCAAAGGTGGTGGCCAGGTGGCAGCCTTATCGAACGGTGGCAACGATGCTGCTTTGGCATTTGTATCTTTCGTCGCCGATGAGGACGAAGCCTTGACCTGGCCTGGTCCTTTGGCGGGCCGAATGACCTTTGGCGAGGCCCGTTGATTTCTGATCAGGATTGGCTAAAAATGTATCAGCATTCCGAGCCGGAGAGCTTTAACATTGTGGATTCTTTTCACTATTGTAAACTCCTGATCATGCGTAGATGTGTCATCTTCCTTTGTCTGCTGTCTGCCTGTATGTCCGCCCTCTCCCAGTCTTTTGCTCCCGTGAACAAGAACGCTTCCCCCGAGGCAAAGCAGTTATTAGCTTATCTATATAGTATCAATGGAAAAAAGCTGCTCAGCGGTCAGCACAATTTCAACCAGCATATGGATCAGTACAGCGATTCCGTGCGTGCCCTGACGGGAAAAGATCCGGCTGTCTGGGGAACTGATTTTATCTGGAACTGGACCACGGATAATGGTCAGGCCATTGTAGACGAATGTATCCGCAAGCACAAGGAAGGGTATATCATTACGTTGATGTGGCACCAGGGACGGCCATTGGATGAGCCGCCATTCCGCTGGAAGGAGAGCATTCAGGGAAAGCTAACAGATGCCGAGTGGAAGGAGCTGACCACGGAAGGAACGCCGTTGTATAAAAAATGGCTGGCACAGATAGACGTCGTCGCCGGCTACCTGGCACAATTGAATGCGGCCCATGTCCCCATCCTTTGGCGGCCTTATCATGAGATGAATGGGATATGGTTCTGGTGGGGCAACAAGCCAGGAAAGGATGGGATAGTGAAGCTCTGGAAAATGATGTATGACCGGTATGTCAATCATTTTCATCTGAACAACCTCCTCTGGGTCTGGGGCGCCAATGGGCCGCGGGATATACCTGCCGATGAAGCTTATGCGTATAAGAACTTTTATCCCGGACACTCCTATGTAGACGTATTGGGAACGGATGTATATCATATGGACTATGAACAGAAGGATTATAACGAGCTCCTTGATCTGGCGCAGGGCAGGCTGATAGCCCTTACTGAATGTGGTGAGCTGCCGGGAGCTGCCATCCTGGACGCCCAGCCGAAATGGTCCTGGTTCCTGGAATGGTCCGACTGGATCGTTACCCCTAACAGTCCCCAGCAGGTGAAGACGGTGTATGACAGATCTCAGACGCTGACGCATGAGCAGGTGGCGGGGAGCTATCCTTCTACGAGCACTACGAATCTTAAAAATTAAATTTTTTCGATGAGATATATTTTTCTTTTGGCTATGCTGGGGCTTGGCGCGCGGTACGGGCAGGCGCAGATGCATCTCAACAGTCGTGAGTACCTGGAATATGAGGGGGTGAAGGAGCGGAGGACTGCCGGACCAGACAGCATACTGGGTCAGATGCGTTATGCGGCCAAAGAGGGATTGCTTGATAAATACTATCCCGCGGATATTGACACACTGTACGGCGGCTATCTTAGTACATTCAGTTACGACTTTAAACCTGTGGGGCCGCAGGATAAGATGATCGTCACACAGGCACGGCATATCTGGTCGACGTCCAAGGCGGCGGGGTTCTATCATGACAGCTCCTACATTGCGATGGCGCGACACGGTTTTTATTTTCTGCGGGATAAGATGTGGGATGCCCAATATGGCGGCTTTTATTCGCTGGTGACACGGGAGGGTGTTGTGAAGAGCACGATCAAAGAGGCCTATGGCAATGCGTTTGCCATCTATGCGCTGTCCGCCTATTATTCCGCATCCGGAGATACTGCGGCGCTGAATCTGGCAAAGACCACATTTCTCTGGCTGGAAAAGCACAGTCATGACCCTCGATACCTGGGCTATTTTCAACACCTGGAGAGAGATGGTACACCGGTGGTCCGTGCCTCGGGGACCGACAGCCGTTCAGACCTTGGGTATAAGGATCAGAACAGCTCCATCCACCTGCTGGAAGCATTTACCGAGCTATATCATGTCTGGCCCGACCCGCTGGTGCGCCGGCGATTGCAGGAAATGCTGGAGCTGATAAGGGACAGGATCGTCACTTCCAGGGGTTATTTACAATTGTTCTTTACGCCCGACTGGCGACCTGTGTCTTTTCGGGACTCTTCGGAGCAATCGATCCTTCAACACAGATACCTGGACCATGTTTCTTTTGGACATGATGTAGAGACAGCCTATCTGATGCAGGAGGCGTCGGAGGCGCTGGGGTTGAAGGACGACAAGGCAACGATGACCATTGGTAAAAAGATGGTGGATCATGCACTGGCCAATGGCTGGGATGGCGCGCTGGGAGGGTTCTACGACGAAGGTTATTATTTTAAGGACCGGGCCGGCTGCGCCATTATCAACAAGAGCAAGAACTGGTGGGCTCAGGCCGAAGGGCTCAATACCCTGCTGATCTTTTCGCAGCTGTATCCCAATGATCCGATGCATTATAAGGATCGATGGGTCAAGCTTTGGCAATATGTACAGACCTATCTCATCGATCATGAGCACGGGGATTGGTATGAGGAGGGGCTGGACAATGAACCGCAACGCAGGACGGCGTTAAAAGCTCATATCTGGAAAGGAACATACCATGTTTTCCGGGCCTTGAGCAATTGTATCCAGCGGCTGAGCAGAGAGAATGTTCACTAGGGTTGGGATAAACTGTCCGGCAATGCGTTGACCAGGGCCAGGCTGGCCCAGCTGGTGGCAAAGGCGGATATGAACTGATTCTCGTCATAGGGAGGAAAATCACTGTTGAAGAAAGTCTGTGTAGGGAAGGTCCTGGAAATCTGTACCCAGGCGCCATCGGGGCCCTGTGTACGCAACAGGAAATCCACGCCCCGTTGGAATGCAGGGTCGTCGCGATGTAGTATGCTGCATTCATACAAGGCGTACAGGGATTCGCCAGTGGCATAGGCCGAGCCGGGTAGTGCGGGGACTTCGGACCAGCTGCCGTCCGGCTGCTGAAGGCTTTTTAATTTTTCGGCCACCGCCCGGACATCGTCCTGTGCGGCATCACACCAATTTAATCCCAATAGCTGGAACACCAATTCCTGGTGAGTGGAAGGAGTATGCGTGAGCAGCCAGTGGCGTGTTTTTGCTGTCAGGGAATCCACCAGGGTCTTTTTAGTGAGGGGCGCGTATAGTCTTATGGCATGTATGCCGACGGCGGTAGGATGAAAGACGCCGGAAGAAAAAGGAGGCCGGGCTGTCTCCGGGATAAAGCTGCCATCAGGTCGCCCTGAATTGATCAGGAAATTCACGAGACCATCGGTAATGGGAGAGGGTGGGAATTTTTCGGCATAAAGGTTCAGCAGGAAATAGGCGCTACCCAGGCCCAGGGGGTCGCTGCCAAAGGAAAAGGTGTGAAATAAGGAGGCATATTCTTTTTGAAGGGAATCCAGCATATGCACTCGCTGTGCGCGATAGCGGGGATCGAAGTGCAATCCTTTTGTATCAGCTATCTGGCAGGCCATGGACGTAAACATCTCGTGGTGACAGGAGAGGCAGCCGCCTTTGCGCATAAATACGAGGGAACTGTTTTGAAGCAGGGTTAACGATCGCGTGACGGACTCTTTTACCTGTGCTTCTCTTGTGGGGATGGGATGGTCCCAGGAGAGGGAGATGGCTGCCAGCGCGATGAGTACGGGTAAGAGGAGGATGAACAGCGATGTCTTTCTCATGTGATGATTTTATAGGTCAGTTATTGTTGCATATATTTTTTCAGCAGCTGTACGGCCCTTGTCTGGCCGCGTTTTTCGGACCAGTACAACGCATCGGCCCCATCGTTGGCTTTATTAAAAGCTGCCTTGCCCAGCTGGTCATACATTGACTGTGTAATGTCGGGTCTGTCCGACTCCGAAAAACCCCAATAGGTCAGGGCTGTATAACCCGATTTGCTGACGATCTTTGCATCGGCCCCGCGCTCCAGCAGGAAGGCAACTACGTCTTCATCACCTGCACGGGCCGCATTCATCAGGGCTGTCATTCCTCTGCGCTGGCTGACGGCATTGATATTCGCGCCATGGTCCAACAGCATGGCAAGCGTGGGAATGCAATGATAGTGCGCAGCGATGATCAGGGGTGGTATACCATTTTCATCCACTCCATTGACTTCTAATCCCATCCGGATGAAGAGACCGAGGATAGCAGTATCGCCTGAAATGGCCGACCGGATGATAAGGTTATTACCCGCATTGCTTTTCTGCAGGTTGGCGCCTTTGTCTATGAATAGCTGGATGAGGGGAGCGCTGCCGGATATGGAGGAAAGTTTGGAAAGAATGGTCGTCCCATCTTTAGCAATGAGATGTATATCAGCGCCTTTGTCCAGGAGTAATTCCGCCTTGTCTCTGTCCGGGATAGCCAGCCATAGGGCTGTAAGGCTGTCGCGATTGAAGAAATTTACGTTGGCCCCATGTTGGATGAGCATCCGCATTTCCTGCGCGGTGCCGCTGATCGCGGCTATCATAAGGGCAGAATAGCCGTCGAGGCTGTCATTGGGGTTGGCGTCTGTATTCAGGAGCTGTTCGAGCTTGTCGGCCTCGCCGTTACGGATGACGGTGAAAAGGCGGCGAGCGCTTTCGGACGGCTGCGCATAGGCATGCAGTGTCCAACCCAGTAATATGGTGATCAGGATTCGGGGCATATAAAATGTAAAGTTTGATCAGGGATGGATCTTCAGGCAGATGCTACAAAATACAACATTTCTGTATTCCTAACAATATTCAGTAGAGGTCATTTGCAGGCTGCTGCTGCCGTTCTGGCGATCACTCCTTCCCGGGTAGCCTGATCTGCAGCGGCATCTTTTACAAAAACGGTGATGATCAGCTGTTTGCCGTCCGGCAGTGTGATGATCCCCGCATCGTTGGTGGCTGCGGTGATACCTTTGTCGTTGGTATTGGAACTCCCCGTCTTATGGGCGACGGGCGTGTCGGGGGGAAGCAAGCCTTTGATGCGGCCTGGTCCTGTGGTGGTATTGATCATGAATTGCATCAGTATCTTCGTGGTGGCTGGTTTGAGTATTTTCCCCTCCATAAAGCGCTCCAGCAAGGCAGTCATAGCGTCTGGCGTACACCAGTTGCCGTATTGAATATCCCAGGCTTTGGCCATCTCTGTTTCGGTAGCTACGATGGCAATGTCTTTGATGCCTATTTGGTGGATATAGTCGTTGACCACGTGGGGGCCTCCCGCCAACTTAAAGAGAATGTCACATCCGCTGTTATCGCTGCTGGAGACGGTGTACCGGAGCAATGTGCGGAGGGACAGATCGGTTGTCTGTCCTTTGAGGGAATCGCGTAAGGGGCTGTAGAGTTTGGATGCCCAGTCTTTTTGGTCGATGTGGATCTTTTGATCGAGGGAGAGCCTGCCGTTGTCCACGTCGTGGAGGATATAGAGGGCGAGGGGGAATTTAAAGACGGATTGCATGGGGAAGCGATCCTTTCCATGTAAGGATATGCGCTGGCCTGTGCCTTCGTACAGGATGGAGACGCCTACGGTGCCCCTGGCGTCTTTGGCAATGTTTTCCAGGCTGTCCTGCAGTGCTTTGGCTGCGTGCCCGGGTTGGCTGGTCTGGCCAAAAGAGGGCTGAAGAGCCAGCAGGTTTATCAATATGACGGGAAGGCTTCGTTTGACGATATTCATGCTTGCGAAGGTAGCTATTCCGTTCTGAGACTTTTCACTGGGTTCGATACTGCTGTCTTTATCGACTGAAAGCTTACCGTGATCAGGGCAATGACAATGGCCAGTCCACCCGCTGCTACAAACATCCACCAGCTGATGGCAATGGGGTAGGCAAAGTTCCGTAGCCACAGGTGCATGCCATACCAGGCCAATGGGGAGGCAATAAGGATCGCCAGCCCGGCCAGGCGGATGAACTCGCCGGACAGCAGCAGGGTGATATTCATGATAGAAGCGCCCAGCACTTTTCGGATCCCGATCTCTTTTGTCCGCCGCTCGGCTGAAAAAGTGACCAGGCCAAATAGTCCGAGACAGGCGATGAGAATAGCAATGACAGTGCTGTCAATCACGATATGGGAAGTACGTTCTTCCTTTTCATAGTTACGTTGAAAGTCCTGGTCGAGAAAAGAATATTCAAACGGCGCGGAAGGGTTGATCTTGTTCCAGGTTTTTTCCACAGCCTTTAGTGTCTGTGCATAGTTTCCTGCCTGAAGACGGGCAATGGTATAATTGGAGCTGTTGGCAAAGAACACATTGATGGAAAATCCCAGCGGCTTGATGGCGGTGTGAAGGCTTTCGTAATTAAAATCTTTGACCACGCCTGTAATGGTCATGTGGTGTTTTTCACCATGCCAGTCCCAGTTGACCCTCTTGCCGACGGCCGTTGCAGGATTGTAGCCGAGATCGCGAATAGCCGTTTCGTTCAAAATAATGTTGTTCGAATCCGCCCTGCTGTTTCGGGCAAATTCACGGCCATACAACAGCTTTAGCCCCAATGTTTGAAAGTAATCCTCTTTAATGGTGATCATCGTCACATCGGTGAACTGGGATGGGGCTCTGCCTTCACTGTAGCAAGGCATATCGTTGATATTCCGGATGCCGGGATAGGTGGACCCGCTGGTCACGGCAGCGACGCCAGGTGTCTTTACCAATTCGTCTCGCAATGCCGTATAATTTTTAGCCACCTCTCCGCTGGTGACGGGAAGTATCAGTTGCTGGTCTTTTTTAAATCCCAGGTCCTGGTGTTTCATATAACTCAGCTGGCTGGCAATAACGATGGCGCCCAGGATCAGCATGACCGAGATCGTGAATTGAAATACGACGAGTCCTTTCCGGAGGGCGGTAGCCGACCAGCTATTGAGTATTTTTCCTTTCAGCACTTTAGCCGGCTGGAAGGAGGAAAGGTAAAAGGCCGGATAAAGACCGGCGAACAACCCGGTGACGATTGCCAGACCCGCGATCCAGTAAACCAGTCCGGGATTTTTGGATAATTGCAGGTCTTTTTGTGTAAGCTCATTGAACAGGGGTAATAACAGCTGTGTCAGCACGAAGGCTATTGCCAGTGCGATGAGGCATAAAAGGAAGGATTCGCCGAGGAACTGGCCTATCAGGGATGCTCTTTCCGCACCAATGACCTTACGGACGCCGACCTCACGGGCCCTTTTCTCGGAGCGTGCGGTACTCAGATTCATAAAGTTGATACAGGCGATGACAAGGATAAAGGCGGCTATGGAACCCATGATATAGAGATATCTGATATTGCCATTGGGGGCTATTTCATTGCCAAGGGAGGAATGAAGGTAGATATCTGTCATGCGTTGAATGAAGTGGTTCTTGCTATAGCCGGCAGCTTTTAATTCCGCCCCCTCGTGTCTTTCCCAGAAGGGGATCATGTTTTTTTCAAAGACATTGGGGTCTACGCCTGGTTTCAGTTTTACATAGGTGTGGAAGATGTTATTTGTCGCCCAGCTTTGCTGGGTTTTCAACCAGGTGCCAATGTCAGTATTTTCCATGGACATCAGGAAATGGGCGGGTATATGTGATTTGTGATTTTCTTTAAATACTGCCTGAACGGTGTAGACAGAGTTACCATAGGGCAGCTGAAGCTTTACCGCCTTGCCAATGGGATTTTCATTCCCGAACATTTTGGTGGCGACGGACTCTGAGAGGACAATGCTATTGGGCCGGCTGAATGCGGATAGGGCGTTGCCATAGATTAAGTCGTAGCTGAAGATCTGGAAAAACGTGCTGTCGACATAATACCCGTTGGTCTCAAAGAACTTTTTTGTATTGGGGCCTTGTTCATGCTGAAGCAGGATCTTGTCGACGTCCGGCACTTTCAGCAGGCGGGTGACCTGTTCGACCTCGGGCAATTCTCCCTTTAACGTAAAAGCAACCGGTGCGGGCTGGGCGGACCATGTTTCGCCGGTATTTGACGAATAGACCAACCTGTATATCCTGTCTCCATCCTTATGATGTTTGTCGTAGCTGAGCTCGTCGAAGATATACAGCATGATGAGCAGGCAGACGGCCAGACCCGCTGCCAGTCCCAAGATATTGATGGAGGAGTACAGCTTGTTGCGGGTGAGATTTCTAAATGCGATCTTTAAATAACTTCTTAGCATACTATTTTTAGTTTGACAGAAATGGTTCTACCGTGTCCCATACGGCAGGGAAATTGCAAAAGAAAACTACGTGATTGCAGCCGGCAATGACAGCCAATTGCGCATTGGGAATGGCGTTCTTACCCCGGCTAAAAGTTTCGGTGCTGAGAAAGCCATCATTGTACAATTTTGACAGCATATCCAGGCATTCGGGCCAGCGGCCGGGTTCGGGATTGTTCCCATAAGCCAGCTTCCCTTTGTCGGGAGTAAAAGTCAGGTTCGCAAAGCTGCCTGCCGAATTGTTCCCTACCCACAGGCCCAGACCGCCATGGGTGGTAGCGTTCAACTTTTCCACTTCGAGAGAAGGCTTTTGAGCATTGTTAACGTATACGGCTACGTGCCGGCCCTTTATTAAAATTCTCACATGGAACCATTCATCCGCGTCAGGGACGGGGTTGACGGGCTGTTCATATTTCCCGGGGAATTGATTGCGTAATTTCTCCCAATCATTGTCGGGCATGCTGATATACTGCACCGTATGTGTACGCCGGACCGGGTCGTCACTTTTGAAATTAAAGGGCCTGAAGTAAACGGCATCGAAGGTGGCAGGATTTTGTACATGAAAGGCTACCCCTACAAAGCTTTGCTGGAATTTGTTACTTCCTTTTATATCCAGCTCAATAGTGCCGTCAGCGAAATCGGCATCTTTTAGGATCATGAGGCCGTCGCCCGGCATTTCATTTAAGTGAATGCCTTTACCCTGAGCTTCTGTGATGGGCTCAGCCGACCGGTTGGTAACGGTCCAGTTTTTTAACGCCTGCAGGTCGGGCGCTACTTTCTGGCAGAATGCTGCTGCCGGTGTGTATGCTGCTGCTATTGCCAGGATATAAGCTTTGAAACGACGGCTCATGGCAGTGGGGGCGCGAAAACAATGCCAGTCAGTTTTTTGTCTGGTAATCAGTTGGTTGTCGGGAGGGATGTGCCGTGAGTGTTCGCTTTTGATACGTTCGGTGTACTATTTCACCTTTAAGGAAGCTACTATCTGGTCTGCCGTGTCTTCCCAGTCGTTGCGCAGCCTGTCGATGCAATTGAATGTGAAGAGGACGACCTTACCCTCCACGATGATAAAGAAGTAATAATTGAATACCTTCTGATCGGCGGCTGTAGAATGGAATTTAAAAAAGCCGACATTCTTTCCATTCACTATTTTCACTCCATGATCCAGTATGAAAAGGTCTGACCGCTGCTTCTTTAGCTGATCCATTTGAAAATCCACGAAAGCGGCCATCTGGTCTTCACCGGCCTGCTGTGCTGTCCCTGATGCAAGGAGGTTGACCTCGCCATCGTCATCGGTGAGCACCATGGGTGGCCTTTCCCTGCTACGGTATTTCAAGGCCCACATTTCATCCGACATTTCGCTCATTCTTTTGGGCACTAGCAGCTCTATTCTTCCATCGAACAGGGTGATGCTTTTCAGCTTGCCCTGGGAGAAGCCAAGAACGGGTAATAACAGAAGAACGAGTAGTCGTATAATTTTTTGCTTAGTCATCCGGACGGAAGATACGACAACCGGGATAAGTGAACACACGGTGTGTCGAAATCGTACAGTGGCCTGGCTTTGATCTGCTGTAAGTTGTTGGGGTTCATAGTTTTGCAGGTCCGGCACTCCTTTGG
>Ga0105237_10000832_pt1 | contig 42141 bp, 34 predicted proteins | sample KBSC24metaG_FD_81520 | JGI IMG/M metagenome (GOLD analysis project Ga0105237, IMG submission 81520) | Corn rhizosphere microbial communities from Kellogg Biological Station, Michigan, USA - KBS C2-4 metaG | ecosystem: Host-associated > Plants > Roots > Rhizosphere > Soil | place: Michigan, USA...
AGCAGCAGATGTGGACGGGGCTCTCCGCTCAGGTCCGATAATTTTAGCCGCCACCTCCCGCGAAGCGCGGCCTGAGAATTGGACGCGGAGACGCAAAGACGCGGAGAAGAGAATCCAAGAAAAGCTGAATGGGGTGTTCTGACGTTCTTTGCTGGCGGCGTGGTTTGAGAAGACGGAGAACACTCGATCAACTTTGCCGGCCGAGATAAGCATTTAGTTCTTCGATTCCGACAAAAGAGCCAATTTCATAAAACCGGTGAGGCGCTTCGAAAGCGGCCAGATCGCCTGCGGCTAGTAGATCCTGGTAGAGGATGGCGAGGTCGAAGGGGCAGCCTTCCGGAACCCGTTCGAGGGCAGCGGTGCGCATCACGCCCAAGCCGTAGTCGATATACCGCATCCGCCCGGTGCGTTCCTTTTTGCTATAAGCCAGGATGTTTCCGTCCGCATATTCCACATTGCTGGAATCCCAACTATCGTCATTGCGATAAACCGTCATGAGCGCGGATTTGCCGCTTGCGAGAAAGGCCTGCTGGACGGCCAGCCAATCGATTGGCAGATACGAGTCGCCGTAGAGGATAAAGAAGCCCTCGCCCAGCAGAGGGGCGGCTCGCTTGAGGGCGCCGGCGGTGCCGAGCAGGGTGTCTCCGTCGAACGAGTAGTCGATATGCAGGCCGAAGTTGCGGCCATCTCCCACCGAATCCCGCACCATCTCACCCAGATAACTGAGGCAGAGAACGACGCGATCGATTCCGTTCTCTCGCAGCAAGCGCAACTGATGCCAGAGGAAGGGTTCGCCGTTGATCTCGATGAGCGATTTGGGAATGGTTTCAGTGAGCGGGCGAATCCGGGTGGCCAAGCCTCCAGCGAGAATGGCGACGGGCAGGTTGTTCTTATTCATCAGGGTAATGGTGCGAAATGGGCAGGCGGAAGCGCCTGCCCCACAAAGTACCATACCTAACCCGGGCCCCGTTATCTCTCGTTATCCGGCGATTTCGGAGAGATCCTCGCTACAATAAAGAGTCGCGAATCTACTAGTTTTCCGATGGCGGCCGCAGGAGTTCACAGAATCCCGCTGCTTGCGATTCGATCACGCAGCAAATCTGCTTAAGGACATCAAATTTGGAACGGAACCAACTTGTCAAAGTCGGACTGGTGGGCGCCGGATACGTCAGCACGTATCACGCCCGTGCGTTGCGCAGCCTGCCTTTCGTGGAAATCGTAGGGGTTGCCGATTCCGATCAGACCCGCGCCGAAACTCTGGCGGCGCAATTTCAAATCCCCAAAGTGTACCCGTCCCTCGCGGCGATGGCCGAGGCCCAGCCGAAGGTGATTCACATTTTGACGCCTCCCGCTTCGCACGCTTCGCTGGCGATCGAAGCGATGGAAATGGGGTGCCACGTTTTTGTGGAAAAGCCGATGGCGGAAAGCGCGGCGGACTGCGATCGCATGATCCAGTGCGCCCGGGAAAAGAACCTGGTGCTTTCGATCAATCATTCCGCGCGCATGGATCCGATCGTGCTCGAGGCGCTCGAAATGATTCGCAATGGCGCGGTGGGCGAGGTCAAGGCGGTGGACTTCTTCCGCAGTTCCGACTACCAGGCCTACTCGGGTGGCCCCGCGATGCCGCCTCAGTTCCGTAACGGCTCCTATCCTTTCCAGGATTTGGGTGTACATGGGCTTTATTTGTTGGAAGCGTTCCTCGGTCCGATTCAGAGTGCCGATACGCGCTACTACGCGAGCGGCACGGGTGACGCCAATCTGGTGTTCGACGAGTGGCGCACGATGGTCGAAACGGAGAAGGGCACGGGCCAGATGTACATCTCGTGGAACGTCCGGCCGATTCAGAATGAACTGATTATCCACGGCTCCAAAGGCGTGATGCACGTGGATTGTTATCTGCAGATCATCAATCTGCGCAAGACCTATCCGGCGCCGAAGCCGATACAGCGCATTCTAGGCGGCGGGTTCGGCGCGCTGCACATGCTGTCGAGGGTCACGATCAATACGCTACGATTCGCAACCAAACGGTTGCTCCCGTCGCCGGGCATTCACGTGTCGGTGGTGAAGTTTCACGAGGCCCTGCATAAGGGCGAGGCGCCTCCAGTACCGGCGGAGGAAGGACGTCGTGTGATCGCGCTGCTGGAGGAAGTCTCCCATCGCGCCGACGACGATAAAAAAGTCTACCTGGCCGACGCCAATCCTCATCTGCAGCCTCGCATTCTGGTGACGGGTGCGAATGGATTCCTGGGCAAGGCGCTGGTCAACCGGCTGCGTGAAGAGCACGGCGAACCGCTGCGTTTGCTGGTGCGCAAGCCGCCTACCACTCCGGTGCCTGAGGATCTGCAATTGATGTACGGCGATCTCGGCAATCCGGCTTATCTGGATCGTGCGATGGAAGGCATCGAACTGGTGTTCCACATCGGCGCGGCCATGAGCGGCGGTAATTTCGAATTCAATGCCGGCACAATCTGGGGGACGCGCAATGTGATCGATGCGTGTGAGAAGCATGGCGTCCGGCAGTTGGTGTACGTCAGTTCGATGAGCGTGCTGGATCATGCAGGGCATGAGGCTGGCGTGCCGGTCGTCGAGTCTTCGCCGTACGAGCCTTTCCCGCAGAATCGCGGCCTCTACACCAAGACCAAGCTGGAGGCGGAGAAGATGGTGCTGCAGGCGGCGGCTGAAGGCCGGGTTCACGCCGTGATTCTGCGCCCGGGACAGATTTATGGACCGGGAGCGGAGAAGACACCGCCTTCGGGCACGATCGGGATCGCCGGCCGGTGGCTGGTGGTCGGTTCAGGCGAGCACCATGTGCCGCTGGTCTATATCGACAACGTGGTGGATGCGCTGATGCTGGCGGCGGAGAAGGAACTGCCCAACGGTTCGATTTTCCAACTGGTGGATCCGGAAGGAATCCGGCAGCGTGAGTACGTGGAGTATGCCGTTCGTGCCGGCCGTCCGGTGCGTGCTTCTTATGTACCGGCCTGGTTTTTAAAGATGGCGGGTTTCGGGGTCGAGACGCTTGGAAAGCTGCTCAAGCGGGCCGTGCCGCTGACGCCTTACCGGGTGAAATCGATTACGCCGTTATGGCCGTGCGACTGTACGGCGGCGCATACCAATCTAGGGTGGCAGCCGCGGGTCAGTATTCGCGAGGGCATGGCGCTCACGTATCCTCCGAAGAAGCCTTAGCCGGACGCTTAAACCCAAGGCGAAATCCGCTTCCTTGCGGTCGCGGTTCTGTAACAGTAGCGAAACATCAGTGGCCCGCAGGGCCATCGAGTACTCCTTCGCCGTCGCGGCTCGGTAGACGTGCAGCCAAGAGAGCGGTGTTCTTTTGTGCCATTTGTTCCTGCGCAGTCCTGCCGCGCCAAAGGCGAGAAGTCCGCTTCCTTGCGGTCGCGGCTCGGTAACGCATACCTTAGGATTGATGCTTAAGGTCGCGCCCGATGCGAAGGAAGTTCGAGGTGGCGGGACTGTCCTGGATGCCTTGCGCGCTATGCGCGTCTACCAGTGGTCCAAGAACTTTTTAGTTTTTGCGCCGGTCTTCCTCTCGCATACGATCTTTCAGGCGCAGCGTTTCCTGCATGCGGCCGAGGCCTTCCTGGCGTTCTCCGCCGCGGCGTCGGCTCTCTACATCGTCAATGACCTGTTAGATCTCGAAGCCGACCGGCAACATCCGCGCAAGCGCTTCCGGCCGTTTGCCCAGGGAAAGCTCAGCATAGGGCATGGCAAACTGCTGGCCGCCGTTTTGTTCTTTATAGCAGCGGGGATCAGCTTGCTGATGCCGCTCCAAGCGGGAATGGGCATTGTCCTCTATGTCTTTACCGGGTTGTTCTATAGCTTCTATCTGAAGCGTCTGCTCTTCGTGGATGTGATTACGCTGGCCAGCTTGTATACATTGCGGCTTTTGGTAGGAGGACTCGCCACAGCGGTTACGATTTCTCCCTGGACGTTGGCGTTTTCGATATTTGTGTTCACCAGTCTGGCGATTTGCAAAAGACTGTCGGAGCTTCGCGCTTACGATCTTCAGCAAAACCCGCTCTTGCCTGCGCGGGCGTATTCGCAAAACGATCTGGTATCGCTGACGTCGTTATCATCCAGCAGTGGCTACGCGGCAGTGGTGGTTTTGGCGTTGTATTTCAATAGTCCGGAAGTGATGGTGCTTTACCAGCATCCCAGGGTGATGTGGCTGCTGCTGCCGTTGCTGACCTATTGGATCAGCCGCGCCATTGTGATTGCGAATCGTGGGGAGATGCATCACGACCCGATTGTCTTCGCATTCGGCGACCCGGCGAGTTGGGCGGCGGGGTTGCTCACGCTGGCGATCGTGGTGGGAGCGCTTTGAAAGTCTGGGAGCGAATTGATCAAATCAGCTCTAAACGGATTTCACGGCCAACTGCTCATCTGAGCCTCGATATAAGTCTCGAAACATTTGGAACACGCGCGAAAAGGCCGACTAAAAGTCGGCTGCGGCCAGGATTGGCCGCCCCACCAGTTTTAGATCGTGAAGCCCGACTTCTGCGCGTCGGAATAGAACATCTTCACGGTGTCGAGCGAATATTCGTGCAGATCCTTGCCCACCAGGGAGAGCTTGTTCAGAACATCGGGAGTGGCCGTGATGATGTGGCATCCGATGGAATCGGCCTGGAAGATGTTGAGCAGTTCGCGCGGGCTTGCCCAGATGAGCTCCATGCCGGGATGGATGGAAACCATCTCGACGGCGGCTGCCATGAGCGGCACAGGGTCGCGGCCGGTATCGGCGATACGGCCCGCGAAGACGGAGACACAGCAGGGGGCGCCGCCAGCCAGGGCGGAGGAGACATCCCTCACCTGGTCGAGCGTTAAGAGCGCGGTGACGTTCAATTGGACGCCTTCGTGGGAGAGGCGATGAATCAAGTCGTAGGCGGGTTCGCGGCGCGTGTTGGTGACGGGGATCTTGGCGTACACGTTGGAGCCCCAGGAGGCGATCAATCGCGCCTGGCGTTCCATTTCGGCGAACTCGTCAGCGAAGACTTCAAGAGAGATGGGGCGATCGGGGATAGACGCTACGATATCGCGCGCAAACGCGGCGTAATCGGAGATGCCGGCCTTCCGCATCAAAGTGGGATTGGTGGTAAATCCCTTGATGAGAGGATTGGCATAAAGAGCGAGCATCGCCGCTTTATCGGCGCCATCGGCGAAGAGTTTCACTTTCAAATCAGAGGCTGTCACAGTGAGTCCCTTTGGGTATTACGCACAATCCAATCTACCGCTTCTTGAAGCGAACCGACTTTAGCATCCGGGGGTAGGGAAGGTCCACGTTCGCGATAGTTAAGGTCCAGTAGTACGGTACGGCAACCGGCGGCGCGCCCTGCATCGATGTCGCGCCAACGGTCGCCCACCATAAAGGAGCTGGCGAGGTCGATGCCGTAGCGGGCTTGCGCATCGAGCAGGAGGCCAGGCAGAGGCTTGCGGCAGTGGCAGGCGTCGTGGTCGTCATGGGGGCAGACGAGGAACTCGTCCACGGGAAGAGTTTGCCGCATGGTGTCGTGAAAGGAGTGGATCGTCTCAAGGGTGGTGGTACCACGAGAGACGTCGGGCTGGTTGGTGGCGACGAGCAAGAGGAAGCCGAGGTCCTTCAGGCGGGCGAGATCACGGGCGGCAGTCTCGACGATTTCCATTTCGGCGAGAGAGGCCGGCGGGTAAGGCTTGCCGTCGCGCACAATGGCCTTGTTAAGAACGCCGTCGCGATCCAGGAAGACGGCGCGTACCGCAGGGGTCAAGGCTTTACCGATTCCCACTTGGTCTCGGCCCGTTTCAAATCGGGGTGGGAGACGATGAGGTGCCACACGACGGCTTGGAACGCTTCCGAATGAGGCGTGATGTGGGTGGGGTTAACGGTCGGCACAATGACGCAGGCATCGGCAGCCTGGGCAGTATAGCCGCCATCGCGTCCGACGATTCCGGTGATCTTCGCGCCTACTTTTTTGGCGTACTGAAGCGCGGCGACGAGGTTCGGGCTGACGTTTTTTTCGAGGTTGCCGCCGCCGACGGAGAAGATGAGCAGGGTGTCTTCGGGCTTGAGGCGGCTGACCGCGAGCCACGATTCGAAGACGGTAGCCCAACCTTCGTCATTGGTGCGGGCGGTGAGTTCGGAGACGTTATCGGTGGGGGCGTATGCTTCGATGCCGGCGATTTTGCGGAAATCGTTGACGGCGTGGGAAGCGTTCGCTGCACTGCCGCCGACGCCCAGGATGAAGAGGCGGCCTCCGGAACTGCGGGTAGCGGCGAGGATGGCGACGACGCGATCGATGGCTGCTACGTCGAGACCATCAATGATTTGCTTGGCTTCGTTAAGAAACTGCGTTGAGAAACTCATTTAGATCCATGTTGGGGGCTTAGATACGGGCGCATCTCAATGCCGGAGAGCGATTCGATTTCGAAGCGGTCCGAAGCCCCGCCGGGGCCGTATCCGCGCCGTGCGCAGTTTCTTATTGTACGCCACGATCTGGGCGTCCCGAACTTTACGTTAGTAGGTATCCTAATTGTCGTGATCTGAAATGACCGGTCCAAAGACGAAAGAATGGGTATCCATAAACAGCCGCGCCCTTAGTAAAGCGACCGAATTATTCTCGTCCGATTCCTGTTAATTTCACCAGCCGAGCCACGAGGTTTTTGCGTTCAAAAGCCGCGATTGCTCCGGGAATGGGAACGGGGAACTGGCTGGGCTCGCCTTTGAGACGCGCCAAGGCGCTTAGGAGCACTTGCTGGATGGCCTCGGGATCTTTTCCGTTCACGGCGACACCGCCGCCTGACTCGCGCAGCAGGCGCGCTATTTCGCCATTTTCCGGACTAAGGGCCATGATCGGCAAGCCGGTGGGCAGGTAGTCGAAGAGTTTTCCTGCGTGTGCGGTAGGGTCGTTAGACGCGAGCAGCAGGTAGTCCGACTCCTGGAGCTTGACGACGCCTTCGCCGCGAGGGAGAAAACCGAGTTGGGTGATCTTGGCTTTGCGTCCGGCGAGGAGCGGCTGGGCTTCCACCGCGACGCGGCCGATGAAGCGGGTCTCGATCTGGTCGCGGATCTGATCGGGAAGGCGGTCAAGCGCGTCGAGATAACCGGTGATGTCGTAAGGCGGGGTGGCATAAAGACTGCCGTAATATGTGACCACCATGTTCGTGCGGCCCTGTCGAGAGGGTTTGAAGTTCTCGTAGAGTTCGCCATCGTAACCGTTGGGGACGCATAGAAACTTTCCGGGCGGCTGGTCGGGGTAGCGGTCGCGCATGGCGTCGCTCTGGGCGGGGGTTACGGCGACCACAAAATCGCTGGCGCGCATGGCGTCGCCTTCGAGGCGGATCGCAAGTCGATGCTTGGCATCGGTCTTCGCGGAATCGAAGAATTCCAGGTAGTAGCCCAACCAGTCGTCGCGAATTTCGGTGATCCACTTCAAGCGCGGAAATTCGCGTTTGAGAGGGGGGACCAGGGCGAATAAGGAGAACGGAGGAATGTTGAGGATGACGGTCTGAATATTTTCCTCACGAATCACCTGACGGGCTCTGCGGAGAACGAAAGGCACCCAGAATTTCTGGACGTCGGGATTGAAGAAGCGCTGGACGGCCTCTTTGGCAATTTTTTTGCCGGTGTGGATGAGGCCGGAGCCGGAATCGGGCGCGCCGACCGATACGGCGGGCTTACCGGCGATTTTCTTCCAGATGCGGTCGCGGAGAAAGTACGGCACCGTGGGGGCGAAGACGCGGTGAATATGGGTTTGGGGCGGAACTTGTTTGAGCAGGGCCGGGTCGTAAAGAGGGGTGTTAGGATTCTTGGGAGCGATGACCGAGACTTCGCAGCCATGGGCGGGAAGATGGCGGGTATACCCGACGTAGCGGGGCGGACCGATTCCTCCGCTGGGTGGGAAAAGATAGGTGATGATGAGGACGCGATGGGCCATGGATCGGGTCGGAACGTTGGGCTCCCGTATTCTAACATCGTGGTTGGAAAGAGCTGCCCAAACGGTAGGATTAACCGGGGTTAGCTATTGATGCCAGCAGCCAGCCGGTCAACTCCTGGATTCGCGGGTGGCAGCGTCTACTGCTTGCCGCATCTCCCATGTGGATACATAGCGGAGCTGATGGTTGTGCTGCTGACAAGCCTCCTTTAGCAGGGTGAATAATTTTTCCAGCCCACCATTTAGAAGCAGCGCTGATGAGTTTCGTTCCTGAGCACCATGGGTGTAGAGCTTAATGAAGATATCGCTACCAATACGGGGAGCCAGGTCGAGCCAGCGTTTGATGCGGTAGGGGGTCGGCAGATCCTGCCAGGCGATTTCTCCGGTTTCCAATCGTGGAACGAGACGTTCTCCCCAACGAATCCCTAAAGGCCCCGGGATCATGAGCAGGTCGCCCTCGCCCGGTAAGCCGGGGTTTACGGGTGCACCGTGGTCGTAGGATCGCGGTTTCAGGGGATCGTCATTTACCCAGTAGATGGTGTTAACGATGCGTGACTGGGTGGGCGAGTTTCCGGAGGGCATGGTGAAATCGGCATAACAGCCCAAGTCTCGCAGCAGGGTGATTTCGTTATTCAATCCACACCATCTGCCGTCCGGGCGAGAATTATCGAGCGCCCAATTGCCGTGAATAAATCCGAAGACCGTCCGTCCGTTGGATGAACGAAGAAGGCTGTGGCGATTGACCAGGGTCTCGATGAAACCACTCATGCGATCGACGAAGTTCTGCTGGCCTTCGCCATCGTGGTGAATGTGGATATCGACGTCGCCAATGCCGGCTTGTTTCATTTCGGCGAGCGCATCCAGAAACTGCGGCCGGTACTCTTCCTGCGGATAGTAAAACGTGTACTGAGGAGGCCGTCCGGTGGAGTCGGCATGCCGTCGAGCGATTTCCGGCCAATGTTTCACCCAGACGGCGACTCGTTCGGCGGCTGTCTGGTCGGTGGGCTTCAGCCAGTACGGTTCCCAGTGATCGGCAATGGCTACCCAGACGCGCCCTCCACGGGGCACGGTTTGAGAGGCCAGGCGGTTGCGGACATAGCCGGGCAGCCAGAGCTGAGCGTTGCGCGGCAGCGTGATATTCAACTTTTCAGAATAGCAGGCGAATAACGGCACCAATGGATTGCAGATAGTGAACCCTAACTTCCGGGTACTGCAAGGACTAACTCCGCTTCCTCGCGGTCGCGGCTCGGTAACGCATCGGACTGTCAGGAGTTTGCCGAAGCTGCTGCGCTCGTGGGTGCCAGCCAGTAAATCATACGTTTCAAATGCGGTTGTGCGGCGGCGGGCAAAGCGCGGCCTATCGAAAGGAACCGGCTGACATCTTCGGGCTTCAATGCGGCAGTGACACGGAGAGCAAGAATCCAAATTACGGCGCCGAGAAGAATGGCGCCGAGCATCCCCAAGAGGCCGGGTACAAACCTGGTGAAAGCGAGCACGCCCACCGCCATGACGGCCCCTGAAACTACGATCCGGCCAAAGTCCACGAAGTTAAGACGGAGACCGAACGATTTCCACACATAGACCCAAATTCCCAAGGCGGCCATGGCTTGAGCGGAGCCGTTGGCGAACGCCGCGCCATTGGCGCCGTACTGGGGAGTCAGAAGGATATCCAGAACGATGTCGATAACTCCGCAGACGCATCCCCAAACAACGAGAAAAGCTTGCTTCTCGGTAGCTTGCAACAACATGGTGGGCGCCATTACCAACGCCTTTGGAATGGCGAAGAGGGATACGATGGTGATGGTCGGGATAAGAGGCAGATAGTCATCGCCGTACAAACTCGTTAAGGGCCGGCTGATGCAGGCCATGCCTACCAGCATCGGGAGCGCCACCAGCAAGGCGTAGCGTGCACCATCGGCCGTCATCTCCTTCAAACGCGCCTGGCCGCGACCGACCTGGGCCATCATGGTATTTCCGAGCGACCCTCCGAACGAAGTGGGAATCATGAGGATCCGTTCGGCCAGATTGAAGGCGAGGGAAAAGAAGGTGATCTGGGTCTTGTCGTTATTCATGGCCTTGAGAATCACCATGTCGGAACGGTCCCATACCACCACATTCAGAATCATCAGAGCCACGCCTTGGGAGGAGTAGGCAAACATGCGCTTCTTTAACTCAGGGGAGACCGTGCCTCGCGGGACGCCTCCCAGCCAGCTCTCGACAGAACGTAGTTTCAAGCCGCATTCCAAAGCAGCGCCAATTAAGACAGCCGCCGCCAGCGCGGTAAGACCCCACCCGACGATCAGGCTTACAATCGTGATGACGGTGGAAGTCACCCCGCCTATCAGTGAAGGACCGGTGTTCCGCTTCAAGACTTCGGAGGCGTTATTGGCTTGGGACGGAATGGTTGCGAGCATACGGGGAACCATGGCTGCAACCAGCAGCACAGAGATGATCCGGTACTCCGGATCTCCCAGCCAGAAAACCAGCGCCAGGGCCGCTACCAAAACCCCCAGAGTGATATAACTCTGGATCTTGAGAGTTGCCAGATAAGTAGCGCGTGCTACCTCGGGTTCGCCGCGGTTCAGGTACTCGGCCATATATTTGCGTGTGGTGGCCGGCAGACCAAAAGAGCCCACTGCGATGGTGATGTTGGTGAGCCACACCATCAGTTGGTAGTAACTCAGCCGTTCCGGTCCAATGACACGGGCCACCGCGATCGATGTCAACAAAGTAACGCCCAGGGTGAAGAACAGCTCAAGGCTGTACCAGAAGGAGTTTCGGGCGATGGTCCTGGTGTTATTCGCGCCGGAAGGTTCAGTTTTCATCGAGTATTTTCTGGACAAGCTCCACTATGAGGAGGTGCCGCCTGCTGGGTTGCGCCAGACGGTGGTCAATAAATCAAGAGTGTGGCTGGCGCCAGACGATCTGTCAAGCTGGCAGCTAGACCTATCTCCCTCGCCTATTCCTTCAGGAAACGGGGCAGCTGAGCGGACGAAAGCTATGAGCTATCCACTTGCGGGCAGCCGGCGGCCCCGCGGATCTCCCTGTTATGACCGGGTTCTCCGGAACTGTCCGATTTTGGGACTAGGTTCGTTTGGTAACACCGCACTCAGCACTGCCAAACCAATCAAACTGCATCACTTAGCGAAATCTCCCAGCTGTCCAAACGCTAGCACGGCAGGATCGCGAATCCGGCCCGTTGAGCCCATGCAGATATTCCCCTTCACATTGCGCCGTAGACACATCCGGCAATCAACAAATATTGGCTGAAAGAAGGGATTCCTCACTTTTCCGCGGGCCTCCAGCTCTACACCCGGGTCCAGCTTTTTGGGCCGTGAAACTGAAGAAGCCTTTTTCAGTCACCAATTTTGGATTTTTTTCGGCTATTGATTCTAGACGAGTTACCCTATCGAGCCACTGAACTATACGAGTCGGGTTGATATGGTTGTGCCAGATGCGAATACCACGATGGACATTGATAATGTTGGTCTCGTTAACCAGTTGGGGATGGCTCCTCAGCGGTCAGACCTCCATTGATCTTACTAGACAAGGCAAACTGGGAAGCGGTACAACCCTGCCGGCGCAGTGCGCGGTGGGACAGATATTCTTCAAAACCGATGCATCCGCCGGGGCCAACCTGTACACCTGTTTCGCGCAGAACTCATGGACGGCCGTCGGGCTGTCGCAGGGAACAGCGGCGGGCCGTCCGGCCAACTGCGTCTTTGGGCAACTCTGGCTTTCGACTGATACGGGCGCAATGACGTACTGTTCCGTTACCGGGAGTCCGGGAACGTGGAGCCCGGCTGGCTCCAGTCAAATTGACACCTACGGTACTCCTCTGACGGCCAGGCCAACACTAAATTTTGGTGCGGGGGCGGTTTGTGTAGACAACGCGGGCGCGAACCGCACTGACTGCACATTCAGCGGAGGCGGAAGCGGCTCGGTCGTCCTAACCTCCGGATCTGGCGCTCCAGCCAGTGGTTGCGCCGCGCCGTCGTCTTCCAACCTGGCCCTCTATCTGGATACGGCCAATGGTGACGAGTGGTGGTGTTATGCCACCGATTCCTGGAAAAAAATGCTGAGCGTAACAGGGAGTGGACCTTATGTGTTGATTGGGGGTACGGGCCCAGCTCCGTCCAGGCCCTCCGCTGGTAATGTGACTTGCTATCTGGATTCAACCTCGAACACGCAAGTTTGTCTCGACAGTGGGACAGGAACCTCCACGATGGTTAAGACGTGGAGCGGGACGGCCACACTCGGGACGACGACGATCGCGGCTAACTCGTGCGCAGTTCCCGTCACTGTCACTGCCACGGGGGTTGTTACCAGCGACCGAATCACCTGGACACCGAATACGGACATCAGTGGAGTTACAGGGTACGGATACAACGGAAGCGATGGCCTTAAGATCTATCCTTACCCAGGAAGTGGGACGGTGAATTTTAGAGTTTGTAACGGAAGTGCGGCCAGTCTGACACCTGGTGCGGCAGTCATACTCAACTGGGGGGTTGTGCGATGAAGGTGCTCATTCCTCTGATTCTTTGGTGCGCTCCAGCAGTTGCCCAGGTATTCCCCTTTCCGGGGATTCCACAACCCGCCGTCTTTAGCGGCACCTGCACGCCGGCCACCGGCTTCTTACACTGTCGTGCACTGGCCATTGACCCCTCGCAGGTTGGGGGCAGCCCGTTGACCAACTTTCCCGTATGGACCCCGCTTATGCTCGGAAGCGCTCGAATCCAGAACGCCAACTGTTATGATGTGATCTTCACGTCGGATTCGGGCGGCACGACGTTAATCCCATGGGAACAGGAGCGCGGAATATGCAATGCCAGCACGGGAGCCTATGGCGCCTGGGTCGGACTGGCGTCGATTTCCAGCAGTGTGACCACCTTGTTCTACGTTAGCTACGACAACGCAGCGGTCAGCGCGGCGCAGAACACGGGCAGCATCGGGCCCACCCGCGTCTGGGATACGAACTACCTGGCTGAGTACCATTTGGGACCCAGCCTCAGCCTGGCGGACTCCACATCTAACGGAAATTCGGCCATTAACAGCGGGAGCGCTGTTTCCGCAACCGGCGAGATAGATGGAGGGGCGTCGTTTAATGGGACTTCCCAGTACTTGAACACAGCCCAATGGTCAGGGTTTACATCGTTTACGACTGCAGCATGGGTAAAATGGACGGATGTTACACCATTATACGATTACTTTATCAGCGCTGATAATGCAGTCAATTTTATATTGACGCTGTATAACCGGCCGAAAGTCAATTTTTTTATGAACACGTCTTCCGGCAACTTTAACAACATTGTAAGTGGAGCTGATGGGGCCACTACCATTACTAATGCTGTCTGGTATCACATAGTGGGTACCTATGATGGCAGCAGTGTGAAGGTTTATGTAAATGGGACTTTGGATAGCGCAAATGCTGCTAATGGGACGTTTGCAGGCGTAACGCCGTCACGGGGATCGATTGGTGGAGATTATGCGGGACATATGTGCCAATGCATTATGGATGAATATTCTCTCAGCAACGTGGCTCGTTCGGCGGCTTGGATTACCGCGCAGTATAACAACCAGAAACCGTCGCCGAGTTTCCCGACTGTCGGAATTGAGCTATGAGCCGTGGACGGGGATTACAGGTCTGATCGTCCTGTACGGGCTCGTGGTGGGGGCTCCCGTCAGCGCTCAGACTACCTTGAACTTGCGTCCTATTGGGGATTCCCACAATTGCCTGATCGTGGGCGCATCAAATGAAACACCGATTCAGATCACGTGCCAGTCACCGCATTCTCTGACTGCAGGCGACACAATTGTGATTGGCAACGTACCTGGCAATACAGCGGCGAACGGGGAACGCAAGGTCAAGGTATCCACGGGTCCCACCAGCTTTACTATTACTGATTTGACAGGCGCCGATGTAGCGGGCAACGGCGTCTGGACAAACGGCGACAACACCACCTACAATTTGGCGGGGACCGCGCAGGTGGCAGGCAAGACCAATGCTTACCTCATGCGCTCCGGACACCCATACCTGTGGACTAACCTGGACAGCAGGAGTGGGCTGGAATTTGCGTCAAAAGTGAACAACCGCCTGCTGACCAATATCGTGGTAGTTCACGATGTCGGAACAGCGAACTACACTCGTGCACATTGTCTGTCGGCGGGGATGAACGTGGGGGTGTTCGGTAGCGCAAAGGAGGCTCTCAACGCAACATACACGATCACCGATGTCACCGCGACATCCATCACGTTTAAGACATCCGGGGTGCCGGACGGAACTTATGACGATGAGAGCCTTTCCGTCTCGGCCTGGGCTTATGCCGGCAACCCGCCATGGGATGCTTTGACGTCCAGCGTGTTCGTCAATTTTTTTAACTCTTTCTATTCCGGCAACCCAGCGAATCCGCTCTCCGGCTATGGGCAGTTCGGGCAGTTCGAGGGGCTGGCGGTAAAGTGCTACATCAACGAGCGCGACACGAATTCCTGCACAGCAGCAAAATGGGGTTTGAACCACTTTGAAAACTTTGTAGCCGCGGGTAGTTTCGCGCTCGGAGAGGCCAACAACGGCGGGTACACCGTGGAGGATTCAGACCTGGACTATGGGGTGCGCCTTGGCGCGCACATTGCCAGGACTTACGATTTACTGAAGGGCATCCCGGGAATGCTTTCCAGCGATGAGGTGACTACCTTCAAAAATAAGGTCCTCAACGATCTGGCTGATGGCTGCGTGAAACCTAAGAAAGTTAATGGTAGCGGCACGATTTCCATTTCTGGAACAAGACCAGTGACCGTTACTGGCGCCGGGACTCATTTTATTACCGAGGCTCCTGTGGGTAGCGTCCTTGGGCCTGTGATTACGACATACAACAGCAATGTGAAGTGTCTGGTTACGGCCGTCACGTCTGATACATCGCTTACCTGCTATAACGGAGACTCTGTGCCCGCAAGCGGGGCATATTCAATTTCGCAAGGATGGCAGGCAGGCGGGTGCGGCTACATCTGGTTCGCACAACACGACGTGGCGATGTGGCCGGGCCAACCAGTATTGGGTTCTTATCCCAATGGCGGCGGGTTCATTTCCGTTCCCTGGTCGAATCAACTGTACTCACACGTGGGGAGTGCTTACGCATTGGGATTGGCTCTGGCGCAAGACGATGTACGGGCAAAGTTCCTGGCGGAAGAGACATGGGAGTTCTTTGTCGATCACATCATGCCTTCGAACGCCGCCTTTTGGAACGGTCCCTTGGGGCTCAGCCAGCAGTATGACCTTGGGATTGGCTATTGGGCAGTTCATCTGTGGGCGATTGAAGCCGATAATGCGGTGGTGAACGGCCCCAGCTTGTCTGCGCTGGATCACATGAATTGGATGGGCCCGTGGATCCGGTACATGGCACTGCCTGGTCTTGCGGCTCCATCCGATTCAGGCAAATCGTTTGCCCGTGCTTACCCACCGGTATGGGGAGGAGGCGGCACTCCGCAATCGGGATTTGATCTTTATTCCGGGGGCCCGACAGTGGAAAGCCTCGCCACTTTTCCCGCACTAAACCCGGGAAGTCCAGAAGCCGGTAAGTGGATGTACTGGCTGAACAATAAGTTTCCTGACTGGACGGGCGCGAGAATCGCGGTGTCTGGGGGGGTAGGAGCGGGTCTCTCGTTTGAAACGGCGTGGCCCACGATTCTGCCAATCGATTTTTCATCCGACCCTACCAGCAAATGGTTCGCCCCGACCAAGAAGCAACTGGGGGATTGCCAGGGTCAAGGGCAGACCTCGTGGCAAGTTCCCTGCTCGTTGTTTAAAGGGATGCAGTACGTGGTGTCGAGGACAGGGTGGGATATGACCTCTTCCTCCCGCGATTCGCTGTTACTGATGAGTTCGGACATGTGGGAAACCGATCATTCGATGTCCAGAGTAGGCGAAACCTTCCTCTGGAAGGGGGACGAGTTGATTGGGGCGGATAACCTGTCCCGGCAAAACCGGACTCCCACTGATCCGAATGCTTACTATTCCGAATTTCAGATAGGAACCGTTCCCACTGAGCTCCACCTTGGCCTGACTGCCTCGACCTATTTCCACGGGGTCACGGCCTACCCGCGCGTCTACAATCCCTACTTCGACCGGTATCACTCCGATGCAAATACCCACACCTATGCCCAGCAGCAGATGGGGCCAGCGATCACGGCGGACGTGAACGTAACCAGCGCCACCCGTGAATGGGCGCATATGAAGAAGAGCGGGACGAACGAATACGTCTTTATCCACACACGGTTTGCGCTCGACACTGGTAACACCATAATCGGAGACTTCGTTCACTACCAGCAGAACGGAGAGACGGGAGAGGGGACAACCACATGTCCCGGCACCGGCGGTTGTGACGCGTTTGGGACGAATCAGGAAATCCTGAGCCTTTCGACGATCTCAGGGGTCCACAGTAAGTACCTTCCGATGCCAGGGAACATGGTGTATCTCGACACCGTCGATGGCACGTACCCTAACGGAAAGGGACATTCTTTTCGCGTTTCTGGATGCGCCGGCGCGTCCTCGTGCAACTCCAGTGCCAAGGACTATGAAATGGTCCAGGTGCACAAGGTCTTTTATGGAACCACCGATCCCGGCATCATGGTTACTGCGCTCAATCCGGATTCCAACTGGACGGGAGCGCAAACGGAAGACAAGGTGGTGTTGTTTGCGCGAGGTGGGGTCACCCAATCGAACGTGACATCGTTTACGACTACACACAGCGGTACGGCGCAGTATTTATTTGGCGGCTTGGCGCCTGGGATTTATGCGGTGACGATCAACGGCCAAGCGGTCCCTGGTAGTCCGTTTGCGGTGGCTGACGGCGACAACGCGGTGGAGTTTGAAAGCACCGCCGGTACGGTGAGCGTAAGCGGCGGCGCTTCAGTTCCCCTGCTGACTCTCAATCCCGGATCTTTGTCCTTTTCGTGTGTTTCAGGCAGCCCGAACCCGTCCAGTCAAACCTTGGGTATTAGTTCAGCCAACGTCACGCTCGATAACTGGAGCGCGGCTAAGGGACAATCGTGGTTGAATCTGTCTCCAACGACTGGAAGCGCGGCGGGTAACATTACGGTCAGCGTGGATTGCGCCCGCCTGTCCGTAGGCAAGCAGACGGACGCTATTACCGTATCGTCTGCAACTGCGGGGATACTCAATAGCCCGCAAACGGTCACCGTGACCCTAAATGTATCGGCTCCCCAGAGAGTCCCGACACGCCGGCAGTAGGCCGCAGCCTTTCGCTGGATGAAACGAGACTGTACCAAACGGCAGCGCAGAATGGTACTGCGCACCGAATCCACGTCGCGGATGGCAGACGAAAAGTGCTCCACATCCGCGGCAGATGATCGAGAGCCTTGCCGAAGTGCCCTCCTGCGCTGTGTATTCGCAGTGTCCCCTTGTCGGATATGCATGCCCGAGATGCAGTCACCATATCAGAGAATATATTTATGTCGTCTCATCATCAACAAAGGAAACAGTGTCGCCTTGTGCTACTTACCAATTCCACCGGGATTTCAGCATCTCGCCTGCTACCGTGGGCTTGTAGTAACGCCTTGCGCTTACCGCGACGGCACTTTTCCTGACAAGAATAGGTGCATTTGGATGGATGAACTCCTCAGGGAACGCGCGATGCCTTCTCTTCCCGGTAAAGCGATTTTGGGCAACTTGGTTTAGATAAAGGTGATTGGATGTCTTGGACGAAACTAACCGCGATTTTGATGTTGGCAACGACTCATCTGCTGGCCACGGATATCCCCGTGCGGTCAGGCCCGCCCGGCGTGGCCTATATCGTTGGCGCAACAGTAGGCCCACCTGCGGTACTGCAGACAATGTGGCCGCACTCATTTACCGCAGGCCAGCAGATCGGATGCTGGAACATTGCTGGCGCGTTGAACCTGAACGGACATCTAAAGATCAAAGCCGTCCCAGATAACACTCACTTTTCGGTGACCGATCTCGCAGGCGTGGACATCACCGCCAGCGGAGTTTGGCAGACTGGTGGAACGGGTAACGTCCCTACACAGGGTCAGATGCAGTGGTGCGGGGTTGAGACCAATCTGCCGCTGGCTACTGGAATTAGAGGATGGTTTGACGGGGACAATGGGCCAACCACCAGATCATGGGTGCTCGGGACAGCCAATGGTCTGGTTTCGCTGACCGTAGACTCAAGCCACATAGCTCATGTCACGGCTCCATCCGGCTATGGCGCGGCAATCTCCAAAATCTCCGTCTGGGGATCGGGAAACTCTACTCTTAATAATGGCGGAACGCCCTACACTATCACTATTGACAGCTCGACTACCTTTCACTTCACCGTATCATCTTCGATCCCCGCTGCCACCTACTCCGGAGCCAACAAAACCTGTGGGCCTTCGAGTAATGCGGATTGTCTACGACTTTCCCAGCACGCCTTCAAGGGCGACCCGTTCTGGGATAATGTCGTGTCAACCAGCGCGACGTATGCTCCCCGCCGTCACAAGTTTGATGGTGGGGATATGGGTTCCTTCGACCCGAATGCGACTAATTCCGAGGCTCAACTCATCATAGCCCTGAAATACTTCGTCGATCAGAGTGACACGACCGCAAAAGCAAGCGTGAAGTATTGGCTGCTCCACCACCAGAGGATATATACGTCCGCGGGTTGGGGAGCTTCTGAGGTTGGCAACAACGGAGACAACTCTCAGTGGGCGCAGTATGCAAACTATATCCTGAGAAACCTGGGTATCATGTACGCCATTGGTCATGATTTGCTGACGAGCCAGCAGCAGCAGGACTTCTGTGATCAGTTCCTAAACGGGTGGGATGCTCGCGACCTACAGTACGTGACCAAAACATTCCCTCTCGTTGATTCTGGAACGGCCACATTCAACGGGACTCAATGGGTGGGGAGCGGCACCCATTGGTTGAGGGATATTCATCCCTGCGACTCGTACGGCTGCGACACGGTCTATTTGACGTGGCACACCTCTACTTACCCCTATGGGGAGTACTACGTCACATCTGTAGTTGACGACACGCATATCACGGTGGACACACTGAATGCCGCGCCCGTAGGAACTCCCACCCACCTTACAATCCTGCACCATTGGGTGCCCGGGGTAGCGGGTCTTTTGTGGGCTAAAGGATTCTGGAGCGGCGCTTTCGCTCAACAACTGTATTGGCCTAATAAGGATGGGGCCGCGCTGTACGTAGATCGGTGCTGCTTTATAACGTCGCAGAACGGTTCAGAGAGTTTTAGCAGCCTGATGTTTATGGCGAGTGCCTTAGCCGACAAAGACCCGAGAGCGATAGATCTATTTTCGATGTATCAGTCCTTAACGTGGGACGCTATAGTGACCGATACATTAGGAGGCTACACGGGTTTCGGCAGCAGCGGCGTGAGTTACAACGCGGATTCCGATTTGCCCTACCGCAAGGACGCTATCTGGGCGATGCAGAGCGCCGTGCCGTCGATTTCCCTCCCCAACTCCGCATGGGCCAGGCAAAACACGTTGTACAAGATCTACGCCACGACTCCCGAACTGTATGGCGGGGTGCCTAAATTCGCGAATTGGGGTTTTGCGGGAGGGTCGAACTGGTTCGCCAATGACCTGTATCCGTACCAAGGCTGGAACGATGCCAGCTTCATGTTTGCCCCACAAAGTACTGAGGCACAAGCCCTGAAAGGTTTCTTTGCGGCGATTAAATTGCCAATAACAGTTTGGGGCCTGTCTGGTAATGCAGCGCTCGGTGCTTCGCCAGGTACCCCTGTTGGCAGTTTTACTAACCTTCCGCATCAGAGGTTGTTCACGCCAACGAACAAAGCTGAAATGACGTCTCTGACGGGCACTCTGATCCCGCAAACTATGTCTATGGATGCTGTCGTAAGTACGGGATGCTGGACATTCCCGTCCGACTGCACCCACCTGATGTTTCTGTCGATGGGGGCAAAAGGTTCTGATTACTTTGGGATCAATCCTTCGGGTGGGGACTTACATGTGTTCAAAAGACAACCCCTCCTTGAGCCGGATGATATGGTGCCGGGTCAGTTGGATGGACCGGACACGAGACTCAAAACTTCCATGATCGATTTCGTCGGCGTGGGACTCCATGCAAGAGGTATTTATGGGGATTGGGCGATCAACAACATTATTCGATGGCACGGTCCGGATAACGGGGGCGACCCTGCCAACAACGTCGTTTACGCGACGGCGGAGACCAAAGGGCAGTACATTGCACGGATCGATCGGGCACAGCAGTCGATTGTGCATTTCAAGAAGCCGGGTACCGAAGAGGTCGTAATTAACTACATTGATATCGACCAGACATCGGCTAACCCCAAAACCCCCTTTCGGCATCAGATTCATTACTCGCAGAACGGTGAAGCCGGCACTGCCGGGTACGTGGACGCCGAAGGTAACACTACCTGCCCGGGGTCTGGCGGCTGCGCCAATATAGACGCGAATCGCACAGTGCTCTCTCAGCAGAGCGGTTTACTAGGCAATATTTATGGAGTGGTAACGAAGTTCTTCACTCCGAGCGGTGGCTCGATCTTTATACGCGACGACGGCAGTCAATTCTCCGGTGGCCTGGGGCACTCTCACAGAGTATCGATTTTCGGCGGGGCATCCGCGACGACTACCCCGAATGCCGGGGATTGGGTTGAGGTGCATAAGATATCGCAAAACATGAGCGACACCACGTTCACGGCGACGGCCATCAACCCGGATGCGAATTGGACCGGTGTCCAGACTGCCGACAAGGTGGCGTTGTTCGCTCGTGGCGGTGTGCTGAGATCCTCGCTTACCAGTTTCACCACGACGCATAGCGGGACCGCGCAATACCTCATCGCTGGCCTGAAACCTGGGTCGTACGCCGTCACGGTTGGCGGCACTCCGGTGTCCGGCTCTCCATTCTCCGTTACCTCTTCACGAGACACCGCGATCAACTTCGAGTCCACCGCAGGCGTGGTGGCCTTGAGCGGAACCCCTACGGGCTTTTCGGTCACTACTTCCAGCTTGGCAAGCGGGCAGGTGGGAGTACCGTACACTACGACTCTCACCTCCACAGGCGGCACAGGTTCGGTCACTTGGAAGATCGTTTCGGGCCTGCCCTGTGAAGGACTATTCCTTAACGCGACTACGGGCGTCTACGCAGGCACGCCGACACGCGCTCAAGTTTGCAACCCGACATTCTCGGCGACCGATTCATCCGCGACTCCCATTACCGTAGACTCACCTGTGCTGAACGCCACCATCTCGAGCGGGGCCGCCCTGAACGTTGCCCCTACGTCACTCACGTACAGTTGCCAGCCTGGAGGCTCGGCTGGTTCTCAGAATGTAACTGTCGGAGCGTCCGGTGTGACGCTCGACAACTGGAGCGCGACGAAGCTGCAGCCTTGGGTCACTCTATCATCCGCGAACGGCAGCGCCGCCGGCACGATCGGAGTTGCGGTAAGTTGTGTAGCTCTTGCGGCTGGCTCATATAGCGACACCATCAGCATTGGAAGCACCACGGGAGGAATCACAAACTCACCCCAAACGGTCACCATAAACCTGACGGTTGCCAGCTTGGCTGTGTTGACAGTTTCGCCCAACAGTTTTACGTTCAGCTGCGAATCCGGAGGGATGAACCCAGCCAGCCAGAGCCTCGCGATCGGCGCGGCCAGTACCACCCTCGACAACTTCACGGCCACGAAATCGTCGAGTTGGCTCACTCTTTCACCAACAAGTGGTTCGGCTGCCGGTAACGTGATCGTCTCGGCAAATTGCTCCGGCCAAACATTAGAGGCGCATACCGACACGATCGTGGTCGCCAGCACGACTTCGGGAATTTCCAATTCCCCTGTCAATGTTGGTGTGACGCTCAACGTAAGTCCTGCACGTCCCACCGGCGTATCGGGCAATTTGCGGGTAACAGGGAACACGGTAATCCACTAAGAGAGACGTCTGTGGCAAAATCGCTCCCTGGCGATCGCGGCTCGGTAACGCCCTAAGCCGCGGGACTCCGAAGTAGATAAACCAGCAGGGATTTCCATCGGCGAGGAAGAAAGAACGGCGATGGCCACGTCTTCAAGGATCGCAACAGTAGGGAAAGAGCCTGCGGACTGCGGGCGTTGCGTGCTGTAATAGCGCAACGCGATAATTCCGCACTCCAGGCCCGTCGACCCCACGACCAGCGGCTCCATCCGCTCAGACCTTTGAGCAGACTGGTCGAGAGCATCCTGGATACGGCGCTCAGCATGCGCTCGGTATTCATCGACATACTGTTCGGCGTCACTCGATACCAAGTGAGCGGTTCGTCCACGCCTACCATCTTGCAGCCGGGACCGAGGCGGACCCATAAATCCCAGTCCTCGCAGGCGATCATCTTTTCATCGAAGCCGCCCACCTCTTCCAGTACGTCACGCCGTATGATCACGGTCGAGGGCGTGATTGGATTTTCATAACGGAGCCGGGGCCACATCTGATCTGCTGGTGCGGCGCGGGTCACAGTCTGAACGCCGCCCGGACTTCCCACAAGCATACCCGTGTAGCACAGGACCGCTTCCGGGTGAGCTTCTAAAGCCTTCAGTTGAAGCTCGATTTTATTTGGCTCCCAGCGATCGTCGGCATCCAGAAATGCGACCCAGGGTGACGTCGTCTGCTGCACACCCGTATTCCGGGCGGCGGGGAGTCCCCCGTTTGGACGCCAGAAATAGCGGACCCGATCGGCGGGATAGGATTTAACCAGCTCGGGGGTGTTGTCCTGGGAGCCGTCGTCCACCACAATGATTTCCGCTACCTGGCGCGTTTGGCTTAGAACACTGTCAATGGACTCTTTCAGGAAGTGCGCACTATTGTACGCGGGTATGACCACTGCGACCTTCATACGTCCCCTGCGCGGGTTTTTCTCATGCCATTACGGCATGACCGCTGCTAATGCACTCCCGCTTTTTCACGAATCTCCGGCGGCTAAACAGAGGCGGCGAAATCCCCATAAACCCCGGTGAAGATCGTACCATTTCACAAGACTCAGCCTCAATACTGTCCTTATTGGCTGGGTTGCCTGACCGGAACCCGCGAACTGGTCGCGAAATGCCAGAGGCAATGTATACTGAAGGGCAAAATGCCACGGATCGTCAAGAAGATCCTCCTCCTTCCAGGTGTCTTTAGTTATTGGATCAAGTCAGCCGGATGGCGAGCGACTTTGACTTGGCTGGCCTATCGAATCAGGACAGGTCTTGGATTTCAAGAACCCTCGAGCCTGACGATTCAGCCACGCCAGACCAAGTTTCCGGTGATTGCCCGGTTAGGTGGCTCCAGCGACTTGAGCGTCTTTAAACAGATCTTTCAATTTGAGGAGTACGCCTGCGTATTAAATATCTCTCCCCCCGGCTTGATAGTGGATCTGGGAGCAAACGTAGGGTATTCAAGCGCGTATTTTTTAAGTCGCTTTTCGGCGGCCACAGTAGTGGCCGTTGAGCCGGATCCAGGTAATTTTGAAATCTGCCGCAAAAACCTTGCCCCCTATGGAGACCGGGCACAGATTGTGCAGGGCGCCGCCTGGTCGAATCGTTCCAGACTGGTACTTTCCCGCGGAACTTTTGGTGATGGCAGTGAATGGGCGACTCAGGTGCGCCAAGGGGAAGGCACGGATGGCCAGGATGTGGTGGAGGGCTGGGATATGCCAAGCCTTCTGGAACTGTCCGGGCGGAAACAGATTGATTTGCTGAAAGTGGATATTGAACGTAGTGAGCTGGAGCTTTTCGGCCCCGGCTCTTTGTCATGGCTGCCCAACGTGCGGAATATCTGCATTGAATTGCATGGGGATGATTGCAAGGAAGTCTTTTTGGAGGCGCTGAAGAACTTCGAGTATGATCTTGGATACTCCGGGGAGCTGACGATCTGCCGGAACTTACGGCGCAAAAGTAACAATTAAATGCGCCTTGTGATTGTTACGTCTCTATTTCCAAGACCCGATGATCCGCATTCCGGAGGGTTCATTTATCAAACCACCAATGCTCTCCAGCACTACGCGGATCTGAAAGTCATTTGTCCGCAGCCGAGTTATCAAGGCAGCACGGGCGGCACTCAGGAGGCTGAGGTCTGGAAGGAACACAAAATCAGCATCGTGCCATTGTGGTTCTCGTATCCGGCCGTCCGGCTGCTGAGCCGGCCTTTTAATGGCGCCTCTTGTGCGAGGCATCTGTATCCAATTCTGCGGGATCTGCAGCCTGATTTGGTATTGAATTATTGGTTGTACCCTGAGGGCTATGCCGCGGTCCGAGTGGCTAACAAGCTGGGACTTCCAGTGATTGTGGGTTCCCGAGGCAGTGATTTGCGCCGCATCCGGGACCCCTTTACCCGCATGTGGGTCGCACGCACCGTGCGGGGCGCCGATTTCGTCCTTACGGTCAGCGAAGATCTACGACAGCACGCCATTCGTATGGGGGCACCCCCCAACGGCGTGCGGACGATCCGGAATGGTTGTGATGGCCAGGTTTTTCATTATAGAGACCAGCAGGAAGCGCGTCGTGAATTACAACTCGCCGGCGAACTGGAGCTGATTGTCTACGTAGGGCGTTTCGATAAGGCGAAGGGAATCGCGGAGCTTTGCGAGGCGTTCGCAGGGCTAGCCCGTGAGCGTCCCCAAGTGCGCCTGTCGTTGATCGGCTACGGCGCCTATCAGGCCGCCATGATGTCTTTGCTGCGGGGACATAGCCTCGAGAATAGGGTTTTCACTCCCGGACGGCTGCACAGCCGGCAGGTTGCGAAGTGGATGCAGGCTGGCAACCTGTTCTGCCTTCCAAGCCATTCCGAGGGTTGTCCCAACGTGGTGGTGGAAGCGATTGCGTGTGGCTGTCCGGTCGTCGCAACCAACGTCGGAGGTACGCCAGAGCTGGTCGATGCGGAATGCGGCATTCTGGTTCCGGCTCAAGACCCGCCAGCTCTTCTCCAGGCACTGCGAACCGGGCTGGGACGTGTTTGGGACCGGAGAGGAATCGCTTCACGGAAAGCGCGCACCTGGGATCACGTAGCCCGAGAAACCTTCGAGGTCTGTGAGGAGGTTCGATCCCGGAAGGGCGTTGTAGCCGGGTAGATTCGTTTCAACGTTTATCGAGGCATGCCTGATACAGAGCCTGATACTTTTGGTACATAGCTAAAGTGCCATAGCTTTTCATGGCGAGTTCCCTGGCGCGTTGGCCCCGTTTTGCCAGCTCTGTGCTTAGGGCAGCTTCGTGCATGATGCCGGCCAGTGCTTCGGAGTCGCCAATCGGACAGTACCAGGCGACGTCCCCTTCAGGAGCCACTTCCGGTACGCCGCCTACTCGCGTCGAAACAATGGGCAGGCCCGAAGCCATGGCTTCGAGGATTGCCAGTGGCAATCCCTCATTCACCGAAGAGAAAACGAAGATGTCAAGATCCTGGAGGAAACCACTGACGTTGCTGATTGGCCCTTCCAGGTGTACAGACCGTTCCAGGCCAAGGCTGCTGACTTGTTGCCGAAGAGAGTCTTGGAGAGGGCCGCCTCCGGCAATCCTCAATTCTGCCGCGGGCACCCATTTTGTCAAACGTGCGAAGGCGTCAATGAGATGCGAGTGGCCTTTTGCCGGAACCATCCTGCCTACCGTTCCAAAACGAATTCGTGGACGAACGGCCCCGGGTGAGGCTGCATGAGCCGAAAATTTTTCCACCCGTATCCCGTTTACGATGACGCTCGCTTTTGATTCCGGCATGCCGAACTGCTCCACGCAGAACAAACGCGACTGCTCGCTGACGAACACCACATGGTTCGTCAGGGGTAGGGTATAACGAAAATGGCGCTCCTGAAAAAGTTTCCCAAACGATGTTACCGGGCCATGACGGGTGTTGATCACAATCGGGACACCCACACAACGGGCACCGGCCGCGGTATAGGGATGAACTCCGGGATTATGGCAATGCGCCACTTCGATGCGATCCATCCAAAAGCGCCGCGCCAGTTGGAAAGGCAGTAACAGAGATATACCAGGAGGTTTTGAAAACGATCTTATGGGGATACCCGCTGCGCGAGCTTCTGCCGCCAAAGGCCCTTCGCCTACAACACAATAGATAAAAGCCTGATGACCGGCAGCCTTCTGTTCCACCGCCAGATCGAGGGCCATGCGCTCGAGGCCACCGACCTCAAGGGTCTCTACTATCTGGGCAATTCGCATTTTGTATCAACTGTATGAGTGGCCTGCGTCGGAAGCTAACTTTCCGGCGAGGGTGATGGTATCAGGGAACCAAACTCCGCAAGGCAATTTCCTCAATATCTGACGCGTTGCCAAAGTGCTGGAGCAAGCGAAAACCCGAAGGCGTGTTTTCCAGAATACTAACAGCGGATTTCACTTCTCCAGGACTACCCGTTCGGCCAACGATCCAGATTCCACCGGGTTTCAGACTCTCTGCGACGGCCTTAACGCCTTGCATCAACTGCTTCTCCGTGAAATGCGCTGGATTGAATATGTTCATTGAGCGCACGACGTCCACAGGCTTTGGCAAAGAATCGAAAATGGAATGGCGTTGGACGCGAAAGCGGGGATTATCTTTCTGCAGAGATACCGCCTTGGGATGGATGAGGGAGATTTTGTTTACCCGATAGGGCGGCAGTTCGACCGAAGTCTCGCCATCGTCCAAGTGTTCCGCCGCCGGTCGAATCCGTTCCCGGATTTGAGCAAATTTTCGGAGCCCACTCTTGCCCAACAAGTAATTCAGAGCCAGCAGCTTCGGTTCCGGGGGATGCAAACGAACTACGAATGAACCAAGAATATACTGCAAGGGCTCGCCTCCCCGCTCCGCAATGAAGACCTCGCCGTCCGGGCAGAGGACTTCCAAAAGATAGAGTGCCACGTCAGAAGCGGTGAGACTGGCGTTCGGAAAGGCAGTCAGGAGAGTCTCTGCCCATTCTACCGACGTAATGCAGTCCGATGCCGCCCAATCATGGACGTCCAGAGGTGTACTCGCATTGAACCGGTTCGCCAGGACGGTACTTACACTTTTGTCCAGATCGGCGAAACGGTTTCGAAAGGTAGTGCGATTGATTCCGTTGCTCAAGCGGATCAAGTGCATCAGATCATTGAAAAGCTGTGAATCGTTTGCGGAGACGATCGGATCCCGTAACAACTGGAAAGACATCCGGCGATTCAGGAGCCCTGGAAGATAGCCGCGCCATCCCCTCGGACGTGGACGGAGTCCCTCCGCCGGGAAGGTGCCAAGTTTTACCATGCCCATCGGGCATTTTACCATGGGCATTACCGTCCAAATGATAACTGGCGGTTATCTAAATGAAGGCGAGCGGGAAGGTTAGGCGAATTTAGACCAGCCGCAGCCGCAGCATCACATAGATCGTCATTAAGATTCCTGCACAAAGGCCCAACGACTTGATTTGCCATTTGGTTCCCTGCAGCGGAATCGCTTTGTCGCCGCCGGCCGCAATGATGACCCCTCCGGACATGCCCAGTAGCAGAAATAAGGGTAGATCGTAGGTGCGGGAGATGAAAAAGCTGGTAAACATGTACACACCCAGGGCGAACTGCATCGCTACAGCCCACCTCCCCAGTATAGGATTGGATTTCTCCACCACTTTTGGGATACGGTTTAGTTGGATCATGGTGACCACGATCATACTCATCCAAAGGAAGAATCCGATCATTCCCAACTCGGCGGCGCACAACAAGAAGGAGTTGTGCGCAGTCATGTTACTTTCCTGCAATTCTTGAAAACCCCGAGCGCCGACTCCCCATAAGGGGGAATGCTTGAAGAACTGCATTCCGTCCGACCAGATCGCCAGCCGATCGATACCTCCCGATATGGATATAGTTCTCCCCCGAAATGTGTTAATAGCATACAGCGACGCAGCTCCGATGAAGACGGAGAGTATGGCGCCAGCCTTTTTTAATCGCCTAGTCAGGTACAACCCGATGAGCACCGCTACCCCCAACTGCGTTCCGCGGGAATTGGTGAAGTAAATTCCCACCAGAAGAACCATCACGATTGGGATAACTACTGCATATCCAACACCGAGGCCAGTTCTTTTCTTACTGACGAATACCATGGGGATGAGCATCAGCAGGAACTGGCCAAAGTAGTTCGGGTCGTTCATCATGCCCCGGCCTTGAATGCGCACATCGCCTTCCTCGCTGGAAAGCACGTAGGGCGTTGACTCGCCGCTGGCGCTGGCACGTGGCACCTCGGAAAGGGCAACAGCGATAATATAGATCGCCACCAATACCAATACACCGCGCATCAGTGACAACTTGTTGGGGCTTCGAAGGAAAACAATCCCCATGAAGTAAACCAGGACGTTCGGCGCGATCGCATTGAACGTGGCTATATTGGCACCCAACCCACCGTGAGGAAGCCATGAGGAGATGGCGAACAGGAAGAACAGAATCAGAAGGGCGAACTGGGTACGCAGGGTGCCAACTTCCGGCGACTGCATGCGAGTGAACACCGCCGGTATCAGGCATGCCACCGCCAGGATCTGCATGACGTGATACGGCGCCAGGGTCGGAAATATCTCAGCCGGCGACAGGAAATTCAGCGCGATGTATGCCAGAAGGAACGCTAGGCCCATATTCGTCTTGTCGCCTCACGCCTGATAAAGGAACTGCGGGTCTTGGGCAGGAAAATGCGGCAACGACTGGAGTTTAACACGCGAATCCCGGAAGCATTTCAAATAGACTTTTGGTAATGGTGGAAGTTTGATGTCTGGTCTGGTGCGGCATAAATATACTCCCTTTGTTAATCCGTAACTCCTTGACTCAAGGGCTGCATCACGTTATAAACGTCTTAGAAATGTTCGCAACTGTACCCAAGGACCTGCGTGCAAATCCCCAGGAATATACATTTCGGGTTTCTTACAAAGTAATTGTCGTTCTGCCTGTTTATAACGAAGAGCGTAACCTTGGACCGCTTCTCGACCGGCTTCATGAGCATTTGAGCGATTTCTTCATCCCCTATGAAATTGTTGCGGTAAACGATGGCAGCACGGATCGGACGCAAGAAATCCTGGAAGACTATGCCGCTCGTGAGCCAATCCATATTCTGCATCATGTGGTCAACCAGGGTTTAGGCGCAACCTTACGGGATGGACTGTATTATGCCAGCCGGATTGCTGGCGATAAAGACATCGTCATCACAATGGATGCCGACGAAACTCACACGCCGGGGCTGATTTTGCGGATGGTTCGTATGGTGCGCGAAGGTCACGACGTGGTGATCGCATCGCGTTATCAGCATGGAGCGATGGTGCGCGGCCTGGCTTTCCACCGGGTGGCCATCAGCTGGTTGGCGTCGATCCTCATGCGCATGGTCTTTCCAATCAAAGGCGTTCGGGATTACACGTGCGGCTATCGTGCTTATCTAGGTAGCGCGCTCCGGACTGCGATGTCCAAATATGGAGATAGTTTTGTTGATCAGGAAGGGTTCCAATGCATGGTGGACGTCCTGCTCAAACTCCGCCGCATGCCTTTGATTTTCGGCGAGGTCCCATTAATTCTGCGTTACGACTTCAAACTGGGCGCGAGCAAAATGCGATTAGCTCCAACGGCTACCAAGACTCTGGGTTTGATGGTTCGACGGAAATTGGGCAAGTAAGTGAGTTCTTCGCCTGCCGCATTTGGTGAAAACTACTATCAAACTGTATACCGTAACTATAACCGTCAGAATCCGCCCCGCAAGCTCAATTTTTATCAAAAGCTGCTCACCTCCCATCTCCGCCAAACACAATCCGTCAAGCTACTGGATGTGGGATGCGCTTTCGCCGCTTTTCTAAAATCGCTTCCCCAGAGCTGGGAACGCTACGGAATTGATGTCAGCACGCACTCGATTGAGACCGCCAAGGCAAAAAGCTCCGGTATCCAGTTGGCCAGCGCTACGCTCGAAACGGTTCCTTTTCGGGGTCCGTTCGATGCAATCACCAGCTTCGATGTGATCGAGCACATCGCCGATTTAGATAGGGTTGCGGAAATTGTCAGCAGTTTGCTGAAATCCGGCGGAATCTTTGTTTTTGTGGTTCCGGTCTATGACGGTCCGCTTGGATGGGTGGTACACGCTCTCGATAAGGATCCCACTCACATCCACAAGACAAATCGGGATTTCTGGCTCTCCTGGGCAAGTAAGTCCTTCGATATAGTCGAATGGCGTGGTACTTACCGTTTTTTGACTCCTTTAGGTGTATATCTCCACTTCCCGAGCCGCCTGTTTCGGCGATGGAGCCCCGCAATTGCCGTTGTTGTCCGGCGTAAAGAACCAGTATCTTCGAGCTAACTCATCGAGGATGTGACTTATGGGCCCCAAAACGGTCAATTCTGTTCCCCGTTCTAAAACTGAGCTCCGACGGAGCGTAGTTTCTCCGCGTATGGTTCTCGCGGCTGCGTGCATCCTCTTTTTTATTCAGCAGTTACCCTACTTTCAGACGCGCTGGATAGAAGACGAAAATTCCTACGCCGATGCGGCCTGGACTTTTGCGCGCGAGGGAAAGATCCGCATGTCCATGTACCCCCCGACGGATGTGGGGTCGGTAGTGGATGTGCGCCCTCCCGCCATGCCGGTGGCAGTAGGAGCCGTCTTTAAAATAATTGGCTTGGGAGTCTGGCAGGCCCGTCTACTCCCGTTCCTCGGCGCGCTGGCAGCGATTTTCGTAACTTACTTGTTAGGCGGATATCTGGCGGGTGAATGGGCGGGCGCTATTGCGGCTCTATTAGTAGCAACCGACAGCCTGTTGTTCGTGGCAGGCCGCACCACACGCCCTGAGGGCATGGAAGCATGCTTGAATATGCTGGCGGCTCTCCTCTTTATGAGAGCCATGCGTCGGGATTCCTGGGGGTTAGCCCTGCTCTCCGGGCTGGTTGCCGGCATCTCCATGAACTTCCACATCAATGGCATCATCACTCCTGTCGCAATGGGGTTATGGGCCTTGTACGAGTACGGGTGGAAGGTCTGGCAAAAGCCGGTCGCCTGGGTATTCGCAGCGACCGTCGCGCTGTGCATTGTGCCGTATGTCCTATGGATTAATTCCGACGCACTTCACCAGCACGCGTATGTGGAAATGCAGAATCTGGGTACCGTGATGCCGTTTTCCCGGCTCCACGGCGAGATCATGCGCTATTCGGACTTTCTCGGGATCGGGAACCTGAAGGCGCTGCCGGTGGCGATTCCGGTCCGTGCACCTATCACCATGCTGATTCTGGGCAGCCTGGGTGTGCTCTATGTTTGTAACCGGCGCCTGTTCTGGTACCTGGGGCTTTTCCTGGCCGCTCACATGGGTGTGTGGTTCTACCTGGCGAACAAGAATGTTCGTTATACGGCAGTAGCCGCGCCTCTATTCGCCATAATTGTGGCTGCCGGCTGCATTTCCTTAGCGACCACCCCCAATCTCCGTAGAATTGCCGTGGCTTGTTGCGTAGTGTATGGGGTCATCGGGATGCTGGGGAATGCGTTCCTCGTGAACCGTTTCAAGAACGCGGATTACGTGGGGTTGACGGCTCAGTTGCGTGAGGCCGTGCCTCAAGGCTCGACGGTATATGGTGCGAATACCTTTTGGCTCGCGCTGCAGGAAGACCGGCGCTATTATTCCGCCGACCGCACCAGCTTGGACTATGCAACCGTCAATCTGAAGCCTCAATATCTTATCCTCTACGACCGGCTGATGATGCACGGATCCGGTTATGGGGACAATTTTGGAGATCTTCGATCCGAGGCCACGGCATATGTCAAAACTCATGGAGAGAAGGTCGCACTCATTCCCAGCGCGTTCTATGGGGACCTGGAGATTTACCGGGTGAACTCCACAACCGGCAATTCCTCGCTGCCCAAATAGCCGCGGCTATTACCGGACGGATTGAAATCTCATCGAGGGAGGGCCGACAATGTCCTCAACTGCATGAGGGTCGCCGGCCGCCGGCCCATGCCAGACACTGTTGCCAAAAGTGGTGATGTAGATCTTATCGATATCGGTGGGGTCGGGTATCACGCGGTGGCCATCCTTGAAGTTGTACCCCCCGATGCGGTGCCAGGTCTGGCCGCGGTCGGCCGAGCGCCAGGCCGAAGATTCGAATCCGGTGGCGTAGACCAAATCGGAATTGCGCGGGTCCACGGTTACGTCATAAATACGTCGGCTGGCGTTGAGCACATTCCGCCAATGCTGCCCGCCGTCGATCGATAGATAGATGCCTCCATCGGGAGGATTGGGATCATCCACGTGAACCGAATATCGGGCCCAGGCGGAGAGATACAGGCGCGAGGGATCGCGCGGATCCACCGTAATTCCCATGGGGCCATTGACACCTTGCGGCAACGGCACGCGCTCCCAACTCTCGGCCCCATCGCGGGAGCGGAACAGCCAGCCGTCCTGGTCATTGCCGTAGTTCCCATCCTCCGACCGGCGGATCGTCACCACGTACAAGGTTCCCTCGCTGCCGATGGCCATGCGCCAGGTGAAGGGGGTATTTTCCGGCAGGCCGCGATTCTTCAGAGCCCAATTCCTGCCGCCATCGGTGGATTTAAATATACCTGTTCCAAAGGCCGTCAGGTAGAGCACCCGAGCCGTCACGGGGCTTTTCGGGTCGAGGAGGATGTGCGTCGGCGTGATCCTGGCCGGCAGCCCTCCCTGGGCAGCTTTCCAGGTGTGGCCGCCATCCACGGATTCGACTACCCCACCGGGTCCCTCATACAGATGCAGAGCGCGATAACGGGGAATATCGTGGCGGCTTGCCATCGCCGCCCACATTTTGCCTTTCACCTGAGGATCGAATTCCAGCCAATAGGTGGTGTTCCACCAGGCTCTTGGCACGCCAGTGGTGGTGGCGCTCAGCCAGCTCGCGCCGCCATCTTCGCTGCGCATTAAACCGATGTCGGTATAGCTGATGAACATGCGGCGGGGGTCGAACGGATCGAAGTGAATGCCGTAACACGTGGTCACGTCCAAGCCAGTGGTGGTGTACCCTTTGCCCGTGTTTTGAGAGTTGACACCGACCCAATTTTTCCCGCCATCCACGCTCCGCATGATGCGGCCCAGGTCGGTCGTGTAAACGAGATCGGAGTTGTTCTCATCCATGCCGAATTCCATGGGTTCGTCTCCCCAGTCCGGCCCGAACCGGCTGGAAAGCCAGTCATTGTGCATGTTTTCGGCGGGGACGCTTGCCTCCTGGCGGACGATCTTCCAAGTCGTACCTCCATCTAGAGATTTCAAAACTCCGAAGTACGCCTGCTTATCATTGGGCAGAATGAAACTGCTGTAAGAAACGTAGAGCACCTCGGCGTGTTTAAAGTTAGCCGAAATGGTAGTGAACTTGGGAAAGCTCCCGTTGGTCACGAGTTTCAAAATGCCATCATTCAGCGATCGCCAGGTTTGCCCGCCATCGTTGCTGGCCAGGATACCGCCACCTTTGCGGCTGCCATCCTGGACCGTGTAGCCGCTGGCTACATAAATTACCGGCTTGCCGCCGCTGATTCCGAACGTCGCCCAGTTGACCTCCGTGATATCCGGGATGGCTCGCGTTACATAGGTGGCTCCATCCCATGTGCCAATCAGGTTGCCGTGGCGAGTGTAGATAGTGCGCCTTTCGCGAGGGGAGGTGGGGTCAACCCAGAGTTGAGTCGCGTAGGCATTTGGCGTCAGGGTTTTCCAGGTTTTACCGGCATCCCGAGAGACGAGCATGCGCTTGTCCACAAGGCTGGTGTAAAGCGTATTGCTGTCGGCAGGATCGACTGCCATCGAGACTACCTGCTGAAGACCGTCCGCCGCGTGCAGGAAGACTTCCGCCTCGTCTACCAGGTAAAAAACCTCGGCGGATGAATCAGGATAAACCAGGCTCCACGTGCGGCCCCGATCGTCGGAGCGCCACAAACCGATGGCCAGCGCATACACGCGGTTGGGCAGTTTGGGATCGAAGACAAATTTGCAGGTCCACCGCAGATTGAATGTCCGCCACGTGCGGCCGCCATTCTCGGAGACGTAGCAGGCGGTCATATCGGTCGAAGCGAAGACGAGTTGGGGGTCGTGCGGGCTGACGGCGACATTGTGGAAAGTTCCTCCACCGCCGGGACCGATGATGCGCCAGGCGTCCAGGCGCGCCGGCTGGAGGAAATTGGGATCCCGAGCCTCGATGGCCTGGCTGGCGGAGACGACGCGGTTCCATCCCCGCCTCAATCCAACGCCGGATAATCCGACCGCAAAGAGGATCGCGGCCAGCGATAAGCCGACTACGGCTATCCCGCCCATCGCTCGTTTGCTCATGGATCTATCTTATAGACTGCAAATCATTACGGTGATGCGGCCCTTGGCCACGGTGGTGGTGTCGCGCCGAAAACGGAATTGCAGCACCGCCACTTTTCGCGACTCCAGCCGCTCTTTCACGACGGCCTCCAGCTCCAGAACATCGTTCACATAAGTCGGCTGGGCGAAATGGATTTCCACACCTAACTCCAGGGTTCGTTTACCGGGGAAATTCATACCGACAAAATTCGAGATGAACCCGTTGAGAATCGCGCCGTGCATCAGCTTGGCCGAGAAGCCGCAGGACACGGCCACTTGATCGTCAACATGGAGGGGGCTGGCATCGCCGAAGAGGCTCAGAAATCGCTGATAGACGTCTTCACTAATCACGTACTGCTGGCGGAACTTTGTTCCCAAAAGTAGATCATCGTAAGTAAAGTTCCCGCGTTTTTCCTGGTCCATCCAGCACTCCTTAGGCCTTATTATGGTGTGTTACCTTGAATATGTTTCTGCAGTAAAAGCCCCCGCCGCGTTCCGCAGGTCAAGGCGCAATGGAAGACAGTATCACAATGGTCAGGAAGACTCCAGAAAGCACTACGACGTTAGAGCCCGTCGCCTCCGCGGTCGTTCCGGAAAGGCCGGCCGGGCTGGCCGGATTGAAGGATGCGATAGCGCGTAAGGATCCGGATTTCTTCAGACTGCTTCACGGTCAGACTCGGGAGGCACGCGCCTGTGAAGAGGTCCTGCTGCTGTCGTCGCTGCGCAAGAGAGCGGCGCAAAAAGGACTCGTTCCCACGCAGCAGCAATCCATCCGCATTGCGATCGTAGGCGGCTACACGCTCTTTCCCCTGAATGAATTAATCGGCCACTTTCTCTCGGCTGCCAGCTTTCCTGTTTCTTATCAGGCTGAATTTCTGCTCGGCGATTATGACAACTACATGTCGGAAATCATCGACGAGTCCAGCCGCTTTTATGAATTCAAACCGGAAGTGATTATCTTCCTTCCGTCGCACCGGCGTTGCCAGTACAGCGGACAACTGCTCGATCCGCGCGAGAAGCAGGAGGCCGAAGGAAAGCAGACGGCCAGCCAGATTCTGGAACTCTGCCGGATCGCCAACAGCCGTACCGGCGCGGAAATCATTCTCGCCAATTTCCCCCTGCCAGGCTGCTTCGATCCAGGCCCTTACCGCACGCGCACGCTCGGCTCGGATTGGAGCTTTCGAAAACTTGTCAACCTGGAGCTGGGTCTGAATGCTCCTTCATTCGTGCACATCTGCGATGCCGAATTTCTTTCGGCGCGGCGCGGCACGCTGGCGAGTTGTGATCCGCGCGGGTGGTTTGAGAGCAAGCAGCCCTATGCACCGGACATGCTGGTGGATGTGGCTCGCGAATGCGCGTACCTGGTGGCCTCGCTACGCCTCGGACCCAAGAAAGTGGCCGTCCTGGATCTGGACAACACCCTGTGGGGTGGCGTGGTTGGCGATGACGGACTCGACGGCATAGAGATTGGCGATACCTCGCCTCGGGGCGAAGCTTTTAAGGCCTTTCAACAGTATTTGTTGTCGTTGACGCATCGCGGAATTCTGCTCGCCGTATGCAGCAAGAACGATCGCGACAAGGCCGTGGAGCCGTTTGAGAAGCATCCCGAAATGGTGCTTCGCATGAAAGATATCGTTTGTTTCAAGGCTAACTGGCAACCCAAGTCGGAGAATATCCGGCAGATCGCCACGGAGTTGAATCTTGGCCTGGACAGCTTGGTTTTTATCGATGACAACCCGGCCGAAATTGAAATTGTCAGGCAGTTTGTTCCCGAGGTCGAAACGGTTCTTTTGAGCGCAGATCCGTCGGAATACGCGGGAGCATTGCAGGACTCGCGTTATTTTGAGCCAAAGAATCTAACCGCTGAGGACCTGGAACGCGTCGGACAGTATAAGCAGGAAACCCAGCGCCAGGAACTCCTCGCATCCGTTACCGACATGGATGCGTATCTGGAATCGCTCGGCATGGAGGCGGTCATCCGCGAATTTTGTCCGGTGGACGTGCCGCGAATATCGCAACTGATCAACAAAAGCAACCAGTTCAACCTCACCACGCGGCGCCGCACCGAGGCCCAGGTGCAGGCGATTCTGGCGGATCCCGCATACTTCGGATTCACAGTCCGACTGTCCGACCGGTTTGGCGACCATGGTTTGATCTCCATTGTGATCGGCAGGGTGGACGGCGATGAGGTGGAGGTGGACACCTGGCTGATGAGTTGCCGCGTCCTCAAACGGCAGGTGGAAGAAGAGGTTTTAAACGAGTTAGTGCGCCTGGCACTCCAGCGAAACTGTTCCCGTATCAAGGGCGTGTACCTGCCTACCGCCAAGAATGGAATGGTGCGGAACCATTATGAGGGACTGGGCTTCTCACCCATCCTCACCAGCGCGGATCGTCTGGAATTCGAACTGAACTCGCAACTCTATCGAGCTAAGCCGACGAGAATCCGGATCGCCGAAAAATCATATGACACGAAGTGAAGTAATCGCTCAACTGCAGCCGATTTTTGATGACTTATTCATGGAACAGGTGGTACTTACTCCGGAACTGACGGCGAACGACGTAGAGGAGTGGGATTCGCTGCTTCAGATCTCGATCTCGTTGGCCGTCGAGAAGCATTTTGGCGTCCGGTTTCGGGTTGGGGAAGTAGAAGCGACCAAAAACGTGGGGGAGTTCGCCGATTTGATCGCGCGCCGCGTAGCTGGCAACTAAAGTTACCCTACGATGTCTCCTGCTTTTTCGTCTACTCGTCGGACCGTTGCTTTTGCCGCGCTACTAACATTTTTTCTCACCCTCCCCATCGCGCTTCATTGGACTGGTGGAGTTACGAAAGAAGGCGTCTACCGCGGTATCTCCGAGCGCGCGGGAGCTTTCCATTACATCCGTCAGCAGATTTTCGAAGAACATTCCGATGTGGACATTCTGTTCTGTGGCAGTTCGTTGCTGGGAGCGGCCATCGATGTCCCCTACGTCGAACACGAACTCAGCCAGGCCCTTGGACGGCGGGCCACCGTAATCGGGCTTCAGCAAAGCTGGCAAGGCCCCGACATGAATTACTTCGTCTCCCGGGACCTGATGGAGCAGCGTAAGGTCAAACTCCTGGTGATGGCGGCTCCGGCGTGGATCCATCATTCCAACCAACCGCATGTACAGCTCTTCCGCGTGATCCGCTATGGAGATACCCCCGGGGCGCTGGACGGTCTCGCCTTGCGCAGCCGGTTAGCGATCTACGCCGATTACGTTTTGGGAGCCCCCCGCCAGGCGCTTCTGCTGCTGCGTCCTAACCCGGTCGATCCCCGAGTGGAGGCACCCTCTCTTAACGAGCATCCCACCGGATATATGGGCCGCCCATTCGTCAGAAGGCAGGTGGTCGCCCCAGCCCTTCCGTTGAATTCGTTGATTTATTCCGGAGAGAGTGGCGGCCCCTTTCATTTCGATGGGCCTCCTCTTAACTCCTATCAGCTTCACTTCCTTCAGAAGACTGCGGAATTTGCCCGCCAACACGGCACCCTGCTGGTGATTCTGCACATGCCGTCTCCCTCGGAGCGCGGCTCGCAAATCGTTCCCGACCGGCAATTGATGCCTCAAATCCTGGGAGCCGGCGTGGTCTTCGCAGGGGTACCATCGGCACGCATGTTTGAAAATATTCCGGATTCGCAATTTGAAGATTATTTCCAGGATGAACACCTTGGCCTGAACGGTTCGGAACTGTATACCCGGATCATGACCCCCGCACTCATTCAACTCTATGAGCAATACTCCCACTCGCGTTAACCCGGTCGTCCTCACCTGTGTGGTGGTGCTGTGCGTAATTGCCTGCACGCTTACTTTTCTGTTACCGGGCGATTCGCTGGTAGTGGACCTGATCTACCAGGGATTCTGACCGATGGTTGCGCTGCTTCGCCTCATCGTCCCATTCCTACTGTTCCCGCTGGTTTCGGCGGTAGTTTTCCGCCTGGCTCCGGCCTCGGTCAAGCTGAAGCTTTTCGCGCTGATCAATATCTTGGGTGTGTTGGGGCTTTGCCTGTTGAGCTCGATGAGCGGAATCTATTTATGGCAACTCAAAGCGCACCTTGAGATCGCAGGTCCGGTATTTGTTCTCTACCTGATGGCGAGCATACTGCATTACATTTTGATGCGCACTTATGCAAACCGCGCCGGGTGGTTGCCGTGGCTCGCGTTTCTATTTCCGATTGCGGTAATGCTTATCGTGAAGTACGTCCCACTGGTGGATGAGCCGTTTCGGGCGCCCCTGAATTTCATCGGCAGGCGACACATTGCCGGATTCTTCGTAGGCATTTCGTATATGGCTTTCCGTTTGAGCCACATGGTGCTGGAGGTCCGGAACGGAATCGTACCCATGCCCACGATCTGGGAGCACCTGAGTTTCGGTTTCTTTGTCCCTACCATGTCGGTTGGCCCGATCAGCCGGTACAGCGTATTCCGGCAGTCCCTACACGCGCCGGACCGCCAGCAGACTCCACTGGGGCAGTCTATGCTCCGAATTGTGGTAGGAGTCACTAAATACCTGTTTCTTGCCAGCCTGATCGAGCAACTCTCTTATAAAGGTTTGCTGATGGACAGCCACTTTCACCCCTGGATCGATCTGCCGATTGCCGCGATCGCCTTTTATCTCTACCTGTACCTGAACTTCAGTGGATACTGCGATATGGCGATTGGTACTGCCGGGTTGCTCGGAATTCGCGTGGATGAGAATTTCGACGGTCCTTTCCGTGCCCGCAATATTCAAGAGTTCTGGAATCGGTGGCACATCACGCTTTCCAACTACATGCGGGACACGGTGTTTTCGCCTCTTACCAAAGCCCTGATCCGGAAACTGGGCCCGCAGGCAGCCCCGCACGTTATCGCTATTTCCATTTTTGCTGTGTTTGTAGGCATCGGCGCATGGCATGGCCTGGCTTGGAATTTTCTGATTTATGGCGCGATTCACGGCGTCGGCGTGGTTTCCTGCCACTATTACACGATTTGGCTCAAGAAACATCTCGGTAAGGCGGGTTATGCGGCATACCACCAGAATCCATGGATTAAGGCGGTAGCGGTTACCGCCACTTTCCTTTTTGCCGCTGGCTCTTTGTTCTTTTTCGCTAATACTCTTGAGGATGCTCAAATCATCCGATCGGTACTTCGGTAGCCTCCGCCGAACGTCGACGCCGCTCAACGCCATGTTCGGCAGCGACGGCAAATTCTACAGCGGTACGCTTCTCGGGCAGTTGCTCCGCGGACCGCTCCAAACCTTTAACTTCGCGCTCCTTGATGATTACCCTTCAAATAACTGCTGATCGCGGCGGCAATTCTCTCGCTGGCGTGGCCATCTCCATACGGGTTGTGAATGCGCGACCGGCGGAGGTATTCCGCCTCGTCGTCGAGCAGGATGGTGGCCTCGTTGATGATCTTACGCGGATCAGTGCCGACCAGTTTCACGGTACCCGCATCGACGGCTTCGGGGCGCTCCGTGCAGTCGCGCATAACGAGCACGGGCTTGCCGAGCGAGGGCGCTTCTTCCTGAATGCCGCCGGAATCGGTAATCAAAATGGTGGCGCGGCGCATCAGGTCGACGAAGGCGGTGTAGTCGAGCGGATCGATGAGGACGATGTTGGGGCGGCCGCCCAGTCCGCGCGTGACCGGATCGAGGACGTTGGGATTGCGGTGGACGGGATAGACGATCTGCACGTCGGAACGCTGGGAGAGTGCGGCGAGCGCTTCGATGATGTTGATGATCCCTTCGCCAAAGCTTTCGCGGCGATGCGCGGTGACGACGATCAGTTTCTTGCTCGGGTCGAGCCAGGCCCACTGTGGGGCTGGAATCTCACCGCGCTCGAGCAGTCCAGCGACATGCAGTACGGCATCGATGCCGGAGTTGCCGGTGACGGAGACACCAGCTTCGGGGATCCCTTCAACGAGCAGGTTGCGGCGTGCCCCATCGGTGGGCGCGAAGTGCAGGGTGGCGAGACGGCTGGTGACGAGGCGATTCATCTCCTCGGGGAAAGGTTGTGTGAGATCGCCAGTACGCAGTCCGGCTTCCACGTGCGCGACGGGAATGCGGCGATAGAAGGCGGCCATCGCGCCGGCCATGGTGGTGGTGGTGTCGCCCTGGACAACGGCCATATCGAACGGATGTTCGGCGAGCAGCGGATCGAGCGCGGCGAGCGCGCGGGCGGTGATCTGCGAAAGCGTCTGGCCGGGGGTCATCAGGTTGAGGTCGAAGTCGGGCGTGACCTGAAAGCAGGCGAGCACCTGGTCGAGCATCGAACGATGCTGCGCGGTGACGCAGACCCTCACCTGAATGTCGGGATTCGCTGCGTGCATATAGCGGACGATCGGGCAGAGTTTGATCGCTTCGGGTCGTGTACCGAATATGAAGAGTATCTGTTTCATGTGGATTTTCAGTGTAGCGTGTGCTTCTGATTGCTTAGGCCCTTGCTGAAGGACTCATTGATTTCGCTATTCTGAAATCGGCCCACTTCGGGAGTCTAATTTGCCCCAGTCGAATAACCTGTTGTCATTGATTGAATATGGCGGCCTACTTCGGCCGCGGTTAGCGTCCGACTATATAGTCGGACCTCGTCAAGCGGGCCCATCCAGCCGTATCCGCCGTTGTTATAGTCTTCGCCGATATGGAACGTAAGGTTGGTAGTCGGAGAAGCGGTGAATGTGTCACTGGCGATTAGGTTGAAGATACTACCGACCAGGTATACGGCGGCGTGCCACCCGTGGCGGTCAGCGTTGTACTGTAGCTCTGATATTGGGTAGTCGTTGGCACGCTGGTAATTGGTAATTCGGAGTTGGGCGACTGCCAAGGCGGAAAGAGCAGAAGGCCGGCTGTGAACCGGCAATGAAATTTCAGACTAAATATCGCCATTTGAAGTGAATAGAATAACCCACGGTTCCAGATTTACTAAAAGTACTAGTACTTTGATATGTTGAGAGGGAGAACGGGACTCACCCCTCAGTTCCCTTTTCCGTCCGCTACAATCAGCAAGTCGGGCGTCGAGAGGGATACCGACTTCTTCCTTTCTCCTCAACCCAGAACGGCACCAGTACTGGGATGGCCCCCACTAATTTTCAAAGTTCCGAATGGAACGTGTACCATAATCCTTAGGCTGTTAAACCAGCGCGCCGTCCATATAAACAGCCGTTCGAATCCACAGCTTTCGCTCTATGACACCTCCAATTCCCCGTGTTCCCGCCAGAATTTGCGTAGCCGGCTGCGGCTACTGGGGCAAGAACCTGGTGCGCAACTTCCACCAACTGGGCCGTCTGGCAGGCCTTTTCGACGTTGACGCCAAACGTACCGAGGCTTTCGCCGCTCAATACTCCGGAGTGAAGGCGTACCCCACTTTTGAACAGGTGCTGGCCGATCCCGAGATCCATGCCGTGGCCATCGCCACCCCCGCCGAACTGCACGCCTCCATGGCGATTGCCGCTTTGCAGGCAGGTAAGGATGTTTTTGTCGAGAAGCCCTTGGCCCTCACGGCGGATGACGGCCGTGCCATGGTGGAGGCATCCCGGCGTCATGGCCGGCTTCTGGTGGTCGGCCATTTGCTGATCCATCACCCCGCCATTAAAGCCATCCAGCAACTGCTCCGTAGCGGGGAACTCGGCCGCCTCGAGTATGTTTACTCGAACCGCCTCAGCATGGGTAAGATCCGCAGGGAAGAGAATGCGCTGTGGAGTTTCGCTCCGCACGACATCTCCATCATTCTGAGGCTGACCGGGCAAATGCCGATTGAAGTAACGGCCGTTGGGGGCACTTATCTGCAGCCCAACATCGCCGACGTGACCGTTTCCAATCTGCTGTTTGATAAGGGCATCCGCGCTCACATTTTCGTCAGCTGGCTGCACCCCTACAAGGAGCAGCGCCTGGTGATTATCGGCAGCAAGAAGATGGTGGTGTTCGAGGATTCCCGCCCCACCGATAAGCTGATGATCTACGACAAGGAAATC
>Ga0105237_10000833_pt1 | contig 42120 bp, 32 predicted proteins | sample KBSC24metaG_FD_81520 | JGI IMG/M metagenome (GOLD analysis project Ga0105237, IMG submission 81520) | Corn rhizosphere microbial communities from Kellogg Biological Station, Michigan, USA - KBS C2-4 metaG | ecosystem: Host-associated > Plants > Roots > Rhizosphere > Soil | place: Michigan, USA...
GTTATAGCCTAATTTGCCGATCCTGCCCCTGGTAGATATCACCAGGTCAAGGCCCTGTGTTCTGTCGCCTTCAAGATTTTCATCAGGTAATGCCGCACCTACAGTTCCTGGTATCGTTGCACCGTTTTGTGCAGCCAGGCCTTTTCGGTCTTTTCTGAAGACATCAAATGAGCCGTCTAACTTTCCGCCGAATAAGGAGAAATCTATACCGATGTCTTTGGTATAAGTGGTTGCCCAGCTCAGGCCGGGGTTGCCATTTCTAACCGTTGTCCCGTTAACGTAACCGCTGCCAAAAATATAGCCATCGGTTGGGTAGTTAAACCCACTGATGTAGTTGAATTGCCGGCCTTGCTCATCGCCCGCTTCACCGTATGATCCCCTTAGCTTCAGATCGGTAAGAATCTTATCAGAGATCAAATTACGAATAAAAGGCTCTTCCGTTAATCTCCAGCCGATGGATGCACCCGGGAAAAATCCCCACTGATCCGGTCCCGGCATATATTTGTTCGAACCATCCCTGCGGAACAGGAACTCAAGCAAATACTTTCCTTTATAATCGTAATTGAACCTTCCTACTATCGACTTGGTGGCTATTTCGGACAAGCCATTTACATCCATATAACCTTGCTGGTCAGTGGTTAAACCGCCAAATATGTAGTCAATTGGAAGCTCGATATTACGCTGGGCGTAAAAGTTATCGGTAGTAGCATGGCTTTGCTCATATACTGCTGTGGCGGCAATGTTATGGTATTTAAAAAATGTGTGAGCGTAATTCAGGGACAATTGCGTTAGCTCCGACTTATTAGTGTAATAACTGCGGCGTATGCTTCCGGGGTTTTGTATAACGGAAGGGAGGTAGGTATCATCGTCGGCCTTATAGGTGTACAGGCTGTATTCTTTCTTTTGCTCTGTATTATCTGATACGCCGTAAGTATAGTTGTACATGCCACGTACATTTAAACCCTCTATGCCCGGTACGTCATATTGCAGGCTCAATTGCCCGTTAAAATTGTTGTTTTTGAATGTTTTTAAACCAACCTTGTCCGCATCGGTAATAACAACAGGGTTAGCATTATCCGGCATTACATTCGGGTAAAGCGGGTTGTTGTTAGCATAGATCTGGTTAGCCGGGATCTGGTTCCAGGCATACTTAAATATGGTCCACAGATCCTGGTAGGGTTGTTTTTTTTCGTCTGTAAGACCTGAAACCAGCACCTGCGCTTTTAAACGTTTGGTGATATTTACAGTAACATTTGAGCGGAAATTATAACGGTCGTAATTAAGACTGTTGCTTTTGTAAATACCGTCCTGGTTCAGGTAACCCAGGTCAAAGAAATAGCTTATCTTCTCGTTTCCACCAGTAACGTTCAGATTGTGCTGGATTTGCGGGGCCGACTTTTTAAAGGCTGCGTCTATCCAATCCGCTGACTTATAGGTACCATCAAGCCAGGGCTTAATATCTGCATAAGAATAGGCAGGAGGGACATTGGCGATAAAGTTATTGGCAAAATCCCTTTTCGTTTTCTCATTGGTCAGTAACATGTAATCTACCGCCTTTACGCCGTCCGGCGTACCTAAATATTGCTGGTAGCCCTGGTTAACGGAGTAGTTCACGTCAAATTTGCCGCTTTTATCACCTTTTTTAGTGGTGATCAATATAACACCGCCGGCGGCCCTTACACCATAGATTGACGCGGCTGCATCCTTCAATACCGAGATGTTTTCAATTTCATTTGGATCCATCCGGTCAAACGAGCCTCCTGGTACACCATCGATAACAACTAATGGCGCCGCCCTGAATCCCCTGATATCAAGTGTATTATCATATCCACCTGGTTCGGCTGTATTTTGTACGATGCGCAGGCCCGGAATCTTACCGGTCAGCATATTAACTACACTTTCATTTTTGGTAATTGTAATCTCTTTGCTTTGTAAGGTTGATACGGAACCCGTCACCGTTGCCCGTTTCTGAACCCCATAACCCACAACTACCACCTCGTCCAGGCCCTTATTGCCCTGTTTCAGTGCAATTGTATTGTTTTTAATGTCGGTAACTTTAATTTCAAGGCTCTCGTGGCCTATATAAGTTACCTGCAGGATCGCACCCGCCGGAACACTGATCTGGAACTTTCCGTTGGCGTCAGTAACGGTACCTGTAGTAGTGCCTTTTATCCTGACACTTACTCCCGGTAACGTGGTCCCGTCAGTGTAGTCTATCACTTTTCCGCTGATGGTGGTTTGCTGGGCTAACAAACTAAGCGGTAAAAGAAATAAAAGTATAAGTAAGTATTTTATTTTTTTCATATCGTCTCTCTGTTGATTGGTTAAGTTTAATTGGTTGGTTTATCCTGCCGGATAATAGATAGCATATTGCAGAAGCATGCTTACGGCGGATTAGGATCGTAACTGTACATGATATTGATTGGTTTGGTTTATGCAACACCTGTTGCCTGGTAAGCACTGACAGGTGTTGTAACTGGTTTATAATATGGTCACAAAAGAAGAGGCGATAATTAATAAAAAATAAATAATAGATTAATTTTAGCTGTAAACAGACCCGGAAATCAGCTTTTTTGAATATTTATGCAATCGATTGCGAAATTTGGCTTTACAATCGCCAATAACTGAAGAATTTTTATGCAGGTGAAAGAAGAAACTTCGGATTCAGTATTGAAGATAGTTTTCGAATATTATTTGAGGGTTTGGTATTTATCTCATGAGTAATAGTTCGAAAATCGCTTAGCCATTTTATTATTCTTTGTTTGATCAATTTCCGGCACAACCAAATGAGTGAATGCGGAGTACTATAATTATTAAAAACATAATCCGGAATTTCAAGTAATCTATTTAAATCTCTCATACAATGAAACAGTTAAATAGCAGAACCTTACTGGCAGCGGTGATCCTTGCCATGCTGCTTGGTGCATGTAAGAATAACAAAGGTGCAACTGTGCAACCCACTCCTGATGATACCAGTTCGCTCGCTCCGGTTGAAACAAAGCCCCCCAATAGTAATTACAAACCTGCTTTTGCCGGACAAACCCGTATAGCCGGTGTGCGCACCAGAACAGCTTTGTCCGTTACAGTTATTAATAGCACACTTAACCAACCCTGGGGGATATGTAATTTACCCGATGGTCGTTTCCTGGTAAGTGAAAAAAGTGGAAAGTTGCTGATTTTGAATACCAATGGCACCACAGCAAAAGAAATTACGGGTTTGCCAGCAGTTGTGAACCAGGGGCAAGGGGGACTACTCGATGTAAATATCGACCCTGAATTTAGTACGACCAGGATGATCTATTGGGATTATGCGGAACAGGTACAGGGCGGATATTTACTCGCTGTCGCCAAAGGTAAGTTGTCGGCTGACGAAACAAAAATTGAAAGCGTACAAGTGATCTATCGTGCACAGCCGGCTTATAGCGGCACATTGCAGTATGGCTCACGTATCCTTTTCGACCAACAGGGTAACTTGTTTGTAAGCACCGGGGAGCGCAGCGGCAACGACATACGAGTAAAAGCGCAGGACCTGGGTGCAGCTATCGGCAAGATACTTCATATCACCAAAGAGGGCAAAGCCGTGGCCGGTGGCCCTTTTGCCGGAAAAGCTAATAGCCTGCCTGAAATTTACGCCTATGGTTTTCGCAATCCCGAAGGCATGGCCTGGAATCCGCAGACCAACGAGTTATGGGAAGCTGAGTTCGGCCCGCGTGGTGGCGACGAAGTAAATCTTATACAACCTGGTAAAAATTATGGGTGGCCAATAATTACTTATGGCATTGAATACAGCGGAGAAAAAGTAGGTGATGGTATTCAGCAAAAAGCGGGCATGGAACAGCCTCTTTATTATTGGGATCCTGTGATCTCGCCCTCCGGTATTACTTTCTACAACAGCGACGTGATCAGTGAATGGAAGGGGAATTTGTTCCTGGGAGCTTTAAGTGGCCAGCATATTTGCCGGCTGGTAATTAAAGGTCATAAGATAACAGGGGAGGAGCGGTTATTAGCTGATAAAGGCGAGCGTTTCAGGGCCTTAACCCAGGGTAAAGATGGTGCACTATATGCGGTTACAGATGGTGGTAAGCTTTATCGTGTGGGGAAAAAGTAGTAATTAAAAAAAATAAGCCTGCAAATTTCAAATTTGCAGGCTTCCTTCAAAATTGTTTTAGAGTGCTTAGGGTCAAATATATTATGGATGGACAGAGTTAGCAATTAATGTGACTGCGGTTTGTGCCAGCAATTTGCCGGTAACTTTAGCACCTGTGTTTAGCGAGATCAGCGTTTTACTTAGTATAACTCCTTTAAAATCAACGGTTGTTCCAAGTGTTGCTTTGCCGGAGACTACCCAAAATATATTTTTAGCCTGGGCGCCACCCGCCAAAGTAATAATGGCACTGTTATTTACCGTAAGGTTTTGCGCGATCTGGAAAACCCATACATCATTCGGGCCTCCGGATAACGTAACGCCCACATTTGTTATTAAAACCCCGGTGCTCCATTTATACAAGCCGGGATGCAAAATATGCCCGCTGATATCGCCGGCGTACATCTGAACCTTAGGCGCAGGAAATACCACGCCATTTGCTGTAGTGAAAGCAGTTTTCATATCACTTACAGCTGTGGTCATTTTTGATGGGGTAGGAACCGCATAGTTAGCAGCGTAAACTTTCCCGGTTACAATTGGCGTATGAGAAAACTGGTTGGTAGCATCCTTTATTAGCCCAAATCCAGTGATTGCTGTAGAAGCTATCGGACTCACGCCTATATCGCCAATGATAGATGTAACACCGGTAGTTGAAATTCCGGTTTCCGTTAAAATCGTAAAATTGCCGGCGGTTCTGAGGTTTATCGGAGCAGGGCTGATAGATAAGTTAATAGCTGCTTGATTTGTTGTCAGGTTTGATGATAATGCCGGATCTGGTGTTGGGTCTGAACTTTCTTTACCACACCCTGCTGTGAAAATAATGATCAGTAATAGTAAAGGCCAAATGGTTCTGAAAAACTTCGAATAGCCTGGATTGTGATTCGTTTTTGTATTTTTAACAGTAAAAGGGATCTTTTTACTCATGATTAAAAGTTTAAATTATTGGTGAATTTTAGATATTCCTGAAGTCGTTGCTTCATTATGCGCAACATGCTTGCAAAGCAAGTGCCCGCATTGAATAGCTTGCCCACATTAAGACAGCACTTTACTCACCCTTTTATTTAAAGAAGTCGCTTGAGGATATGTGAAGGAAGTTTTTTGTATGAATAAATATCTTTTATGGAATAAAAATTAATTTTATTTTAATAAAATTTATAATTAGTTAATAATTCTATTTGGAATTTATGCTTACTATAAAGGAATAGAGTGTAGTCAATCAACTAAATATGATGTAAGATAGTGTTGTGGCAATCGAACTTACTGCCTTTAATCTGGGATAATAAAATTGCAGTTGTTGATCGTACTAATTATGTTTGATAAACAATTTTAGGCCATGCGGGTAAGAAATTTCATTTTAATTTTATTCCTGTCGGGAATAATTACGCCGTTAACAGGAGTATTTGCGTCCGGAAGGAAACCTCTGCATAAGTCAAACTCACCTGCTATACATCACTATTTATATGTTGCCGTTCCCGGAATCCGTGATTACATGGGATATGGCGGTCATGGGTTACTGGTGTTTGATATGGATCATGGTCACAGGTTTGTGAAACGGATCAAAACCGGTGGCTTGCATCCTGATAAAAAACCTTCGAACGTGAAGGGAATTGCCGTCAGTATCTCCTTGAACAGCATTTATATCAGTACGATCGAATCATTACAACGCATCGACCTGGCTACCGGGAAAGTGGTATGGGAGAAAGCTATCGATAAAGGGTGCGACCGGATGTCGATCTCGCCGGATGGAAAGACGATGTACCTGCCTTCTTTCGAAAATAACATCTGGAACGTGGTGGATTGCGAAACGGGCGATGTAATAAAGAAGATCGATGGGTTCAAAAGGTCACACAATACAATTTATGGCTTGTCTGGCAATCATGTTTATTTGGACGATATTGCCTCACCCTGGCTAAAGATAGCTGACACCAAAACACATACGATCACCGGCCAGGTTGGCCCATTCGGGAATTTTATCCGCCCCTTTACGATTAATGGAAAGGAGACGAAAGCCTATGTAACGATAGATAGCCTGCTTGGGTTTGAATTGGGGGACTTAAAGACAGGCAAAAAACTTGCGCGGATAGTTGTAGAAGGCTGGGAGACAGGCCCGGTGCGGCGGCACGGCTGCCCGAGCCATGGTATTGGGCTCACGCCGGATGAAAAAGAAATATGGCTATGTGACGGGTTTAATATGCGCCTGCACATTTTTAATGCAAAGGAACCCTATCAGCAGTTGACCACCATCCCTTTACAGGATATGCCAGGCTGGATCACTTTTAGCCTGGATGGCAAATATGCCTATCCATCAAGTGGTGAAGTGATCGATGTAAAAACGCGAAGAATATTGGCTACGCTTAAAGATGAATTTAGTAATAGTGTTGGCAGTGAGAAAATGCTGGAAGTGGATTTTGAGGATGGTAAAGCAGTAAAGGCCAACGATCAGTTCGGACTCGGGCGTATAATGAAATGATAATCAGTACTAATATTCTTTTTTGAAAAAAAATATTTGCAGCAGCAATTTAAAATCTTACTTTTGCAACCCCAATCGGGATGTAGCGTAGCCCGGTATCGCGCCACATTTGGGATGTGGAGGCCGCAGGTTCGAATCCTGCCATCCCGACGATACCAATAGAACCGCCTTTAAAGAAATTTAAAGGCGGTTTTTGTTTGTTGAATAATTCGGATATGCTGCTCCTTTTTAAATCTTATTAAAAATCCCATTAACTAGCAATTATTTGTATGGATTAAGCCATAATTAATGGTTTATTAATGAGCTATCGTTAATATCGCCTGAAATAATTACCAATAGCTAAAAATGAAGTGTGTCAGTCTATTTTTATTAGCTTACCAAAAATTAAACTTATAAATACCCGCCTTTTAAAAAGGGAATAGTTGTAACAAAATGAATAATAAATTTTCAAATACCTTATTCGCCTTACTGACAGGCCTTTTGTTCCAGTTAACAGCCAATGCGCAGGTAAATAAAATGGAATTTAATATCGTCCCTTTTTTGAATGCATATAATGTAAGCTGGGACATGCCGGGGCCAACGTCAACGCAATCCGTGCCAACCGGCAACGGCGATATTGGTCTCAATGTATGGGTTGAACCCAGCGGCGACCTGTGCTTTTTTATAGGGAAAACTGATGCCTGGGGGGCAGCCGCGGCTACTGAAAAAAACAACTGGATAAAAGATGGCGGCGTATTAATGAAACTGGGAAAAGTGCGGATATCTGTAAGCCCAAATCCGATGGCACAGCAGGGAAGCCCCTTCCGGCAAGTACTAAAATTGCATAGCAGCGAGATATTGGTTACAGAAGGTACCGGTGCTAATGCTGTTCAATTGAGAGTTTGGGTAGATGCGAACCACCCTGTGATCAGGGTCGAATCAAAAAGTGTAAAGCCGGTTTCAGTCAAAGTCACACTGGATAACTGGCGGGTTGGCAGAGGCGATACCATATTACCGAAACAAGCCAATAAAATTACCTGGTATCATCAGAATCCGGGTTATGCCGACCGGCACTTGCAGGGTATTGTTTTTGGCGGAATTATTAAGGGAAAAGGAATGACGACCAGGGATGACACTACCCTAGAAACAATTAAGGCTGTTAATAGTCAGTTAGTCTCGGTTTATCCTTTAACTACAAAGAACCTGACCCCCGATCAATGGTCCGCCAAACTGAATAGCGAAATTACCAGAATAGACGCTCTTCCCCTTGAACAGGAACGTCTGGCCCACCAGCAATGGTGGAATAAATTCTGGCTGCGGAGCTGGATATTTGTAAATGGCGACGATGTTGCTAAAACAACTACACAGGGATATATCCTGCAGCGTTATATTACTGCTTGCGCCGGTAGGGGAGCGTACCCCATTAAATTTAACGGTTCCATTTTCGTTGTAGACAATCCGCAATTTAAGGCGAACGAAAAATCCCCGGCGACAGCGATAGATGCGGATTACCGCGAATGGGGTGGGCAATATTGGATGCAAAACACCAGGGCGATGTATTGGCCGCGACTTATGGCAGGTGATTTTGACGAAATGCGGCCTCTTTTTAAAATGTACCTTGATATGTTACCGGGTAATAAAGCGCAGGTACAGAGCTATTACCATCACGAGGGCTGCTATTTTCAGGAAACGTCGCCATTTTGGGGCGGCTTGCCTTATATGGGGCCGGAGGTGCCGGAAAACTGGACAGCGCATTACTTTACCCCGATACTGGAGTTAAGCATGATGATGCTGGATTACTATGAGTATACCGGCGACAAAAAATTTGCCAGGGAAACACTTTTGCCGATAGCATCAGCGGGCGTAGAGTTTTTTGATAAGCATTTTGGCCGGGACGCTCAAGGGAAGTTATTGCTTGATCCCGATAATTCTATTGAGATGTTCTGGAAAGCACATGATCCGGCGCCTGATATCGCGGGTTTACATTCCGTTGTAGCCCGGTTAATGGCCCTGCCGCCCGATTTAACCGATGAAAAATCGAGGGAAAACTGGAAAAGGTTTTACAACGTACTTCCCGATCTGCCGATAGGGGAGAAAGACGGCAAACAGGTATTGTTGCCGTATACGGGCCCACAAACGGTTAAAGGGCATAACCTGGAAAACCCGGAATTATACGCGATTTATCCGTTCAGGTTATACGGATTGGGCAAGCCTGGCCTGCAAATGGCGATCAATACCTTTAATGCGCGCGCATTTAAAGACAAGGGGTGCTGGGTACAGGACCCGGTACAGGCTGCTATGCTTGGGTTGACAGATGTTGCCAGGGCTTATGTAATTTTCAATTTCGCCCGTAAGGAATCTACCCTTAAGTTCCCTGCATTTTGGGCAACCGGGCATGATTATGCGCCGGATGAAGACAATGGCGGTAATGGCGAGAACGGCTTGCAGGAAATGCTAATGCAGGTGGACGGTAAAAAAATCATTCTGCTACCGGCTTGGCCGAAAGATTGGGGCAATACAGAGTTTAAACTAAATGCACCTTATAATACCACTGTTCAGGGCAGGATAGTGAATGGTAAGCTCATGGATTTGGTGGTTACACCTGTCTCACGAAAGACCGACGTGATCGATTTGTCAAAATAATCAGATTTGAACAAGTTTTAATCGTGTTCGAAAATTGTTATGTCGCAATATGACAAGTACATTTTTTTAAGTTTTTCGAGTACGGGCTTCTTCCAGGTCCAGTTCGCGTTCTTTCTCCCTGATAAGGTGATCAGCGTATTCCCTTTGCTTATGCATTTTATTCAACTCTTCACGCTTTACCCTGATTACCTCCAGGAGCATCTGCCGGTAGGTTTTTAAAAAGGATGGCGAAGCATCTTGGTTAGCAGGCAGGTTGCTGTCCGCATTCTGTGCCATGCGCTCATATCTTTCCTTTACCCTTTTGAATACCGGAAACTCCGAGATTTCCCGGGGGCAGTTCGCATCGAGGTAGTCGACGACTACAGTAGCCAGCCGGAACCTGATCTCCTGTTCCTGCTGGGTTTCATTTTCGTTAAATTCCAGCTTCATGAGTCGCAAAATCAGGGGCAAGCTGAGCCCCTGGAGGATTAAGGTAAACAAGATCACGACAAACGTGATAAACAGGATCATGCTTCTGTGAGGAAAGTTACTGCCATCAGTTAGTGTAAGGGGGATTGCAAGTGCTGAGGCCAGGGATACGACTCCCCTCATGCCACTCCATCCAATAATGAAAACGGTCTTCCAGCTTAGCGGGCCATCCTTTTTTACAACTTTTCGACTAAGCAGCCTCGGTATATAAGCTGCAGGAAACACCCAAAGCAACCGCAAAATGATAGTGACAAGACTAATCACTATCGCATAAAAGATGACGTGTGGTAAGGAATAGTTGCCTATTCCTTTGATGATATCCGGAAGCTGCAGGCCGATCAGGATAAATACTACTCCGTTTAAAAGGAATGTCAGCACTGCCCATACAGTCAAAGACTGTAACCGGGAATTATAGGCAAAGATATCAGAAGCGCGATATGAAAGGCATAGGCCGCCGCTGACAACCGCCAGCACGCCCGAAAAATGGAAATGTTCGGCCGTCAGGTACATTAAATATGGAGTGATCAGTGTGAACACGGTATCAATACTGGGTGTGGTAGGCAAATAACGGTGAACCAGGTAGGCAATATTGGAGATGATCAGACCGATGACGATACCCATGATGACTACGACAAAAAAATCAGTAACCGCGTGCCCGAAGATAAACTGACCCGTGAGCATACTGATCAGCGCGAAACGAAAAACAATCAGACTGGAGGCATCGTTGATCAGGCTTTCGCCTTCTAAGACAGCGATCACACGCCTTGGTACTTTCAGCGTGCGAAATACGGACGCCGCGGCTACTGCATCTGGTGGTGAGATTACCCCACCCAGTAAAAATCCAAGCGCAAGCGAAAACTCCGGGATCATCCAATGTGCGACAAACGCTACGGAGGTTGCCGTTATGATAACCAGCCCGAAAGCCAGCAGGCTGATGGGTCTTTTTAATCGCCAGAACTCTGCCCAGGACGTGTTCCAGGCCGCTGAATATAATAGTGGAGGCAGGAAGATTAAAAATACAAGGTCAGGTTTCAATTTGATGGAAGGGACACCTGGTATAAAGCTGATGATCAAACCGGCAATCACCAGGAATATCGGAAAGGATATTTTTAATTTATCACTTAAAATCGCCAGCATAGCGATGGCAAACAGCAAGGCGAGAATTAGCAACAAATTATCTTGCAGCATAGATGTAGGATTTTAGCCGTTCGTAATTGACTAAAGTTAACAGAAAATCTTTATAGAAGTTTCCTGAACGGGACAAGGATGGTCAGAATGCAAAATAATTCTGCGTGTCGACAAATAACAATCAGTCTTACCCTAAAACATGCTCTGCCCGAAAGTTAGCAAATTGTTATCCGGGTCGTGAATTGAGAATTCCCTTTGCATCCAGGATTTATGCTCCAGTTCTGTAATGCTGACGTCCTGGTTTTTGGCAAATTGGAATAGGGCTTCGATATCATCTGTGCGGATATATACCTGCCCGTAATTTTCTTTTGGGTCAAGTTCATCAAACTCAAAAAAATGGATCTGGATACGGTCTTTTTCTACCATAAGATAACCCGGATAATCGCCGCCAAATTGCTGAAAGCCTAATTTGTTCAGGTAGAAGTCCTTCGTAACCGCTTTATTGCGCATGGGGAGTTTTGGATTGATATCTGTAAGCATATTGATCAGGGTTTAACTTGTGTGTGAATTCAAATGTAAATTATTAACTTGTTATTTGCAAGTTGATTTTGCATTTTTGTTTTGTGAAAGAAATTAAGCAAAGGTCTGATTGCCCGATAAGTTCTGCGTTAGATATTATAGGTGATAAGTGGTCGCTATTGATCATACGGGATATCATGATGAATGGCAAGAATACCTATAACGAATTTTTGAAGTCGAAAGAAAAGATCGCCACCAATGTATTGGCTGATAGGTTGTATATGCTGGAATCGGCCGGCATACTTGCAAAGGAAGATCATCCTGAAAGCAAAGCCAAAATATTTTATCGATTGACTGATAAAGGTATCGATCTGTTACCCGTTTTGGTTGAACTGATACTTTGGGCTGATGAGTATTTGCCGGTTGCACCTGCTGCAATTGAATACGGTAAAGAACTAAAAAAGAATAAAGAAGCCATCATCAATCGAATGTTAGCATTAATGAAAAAAAAAAACGTAAACCGAAGTTGATAAGGCCGGGAAGTTTTCGTTCCACAAAAAAAGGCGGGACACAACCCCCGCCTTTAACCAATTTATATAAGTAGAGAAAAAATAGCTTATTTTAATTTTTCTTTAAGATCAAGTACCCATAAGCCGGGAAAGTGTAGGCCGCCGTTAATGTAATAGGATCACCTGTTAAACCATTTATCCATGCGCTGTTTTTTAATGCCGCGGGGATCGTATATGTAGTGGTAGTGCTCCGGGCATTTACTAAGATCAGCACATCGTCTGTCCCGGATGTTTTTTCAAACGCGACAACATCGCTGTCGTTATAAGGCGTTAAGGTGCTTGTCTTTATCGCTTCATGAGCAGAACGAAAAGAAATGATCTTTTTATAAGCTGCCACCATATCCGGGTTGGCTTTGTAGTCGACAGGTACATTGGTGAAAAAGTTAATAGCGTTTGGATAACCAACTTCCTGGCTGTCGTATATCAAAGGCACACCGCCCATGTAGGTGGACAGAACAAATGCGGCCAAAGCGCCTTGCTTACCATTATACTCGGTAATAGTACTACCATCTGATGCAGCATCGTCGTGGTTAGTGATGTATCTCAACTTAAGGCCAGGTGATGGCAAAGACGAATTTTCACTGCTATTAGTAGTAAACAGCGCGCTCGGGCTTTGCGAGCCTGCAAATACACCCTTAAGCGTACTGTAATAACTAAATGCAAAACCCAACTGGAACCCCGAGGTGATCTCAGCACTTGCTGTACCTTCGGCTAAATAGATCAGCTTGCGGTTTTTTATCGTGCTCAGGGTATCAAGGGCCTGCTTCCAAAAATCTGCGGGTACAGCATCGGCATAATCACAACGATAACCGTCTGCATTGGCAGTCAGTATCCAATATTTCATCGCCCTGATCATCGCGGTACGCATGTCGTTATTATTATAATTTAGCGCCGCAACATCCTGGTAATTTGTTCCGGGCGGAATAATAATATTTCCCGCGCCATCTTGTTTATACCAGGCTTTATTGCTGATCCAGGCGTTGTCCCAGGAAGTGTGATCGGCAACCCAATCCATAATCACGGCCATATTACGGCTGTGCGCGGCGGCGATTAAAGCACGCAGTTCATCTATCGTCCCAAAGTTGGCGTTAACGCCGGTATAATCCTTAACCGCGTACGGCGAACCAACAGCTTTGAGCACTCCGATAGGGTAGGTGGGCATTAGCCAGATCACATTTACCCCGAGGGCCTTGATCGAATCGAGCCGTGCCTGCACACCCTGGAAATTGGCCGGGGTATAGGTTTGCATATTCACCTCGTACATCACAATATCCTTGCTTGCCGGAACACCTGTATAAGGCGTACCATATTGCGCGGGATCTTTATAAGCTTTTGTAGTATCCGTTGGGGGAGGTGGTACCACCGGGTTTACCGGTTTGGATTTGCCGCAGCCCATGAGCGAGCCAGCCAGCGATATCATTAATAATAAACTGTTCATGTTAAATTTTAGCGTGTTGATCTTCATTTTCACTTTCCTTTTCTAATAATTTAATTTAATCTGCTCCCTGTTATTACTAATGACCGCATACTTGACAGCACAACCGGCTGCTTTACCATGTACGTCTGTGCCAAGATAGTAAAGTTGATCATCATGGAGTTTGATTTGTTCGTTTCCAGACTTGAGCGTAGTTGCTTGCTCGAAACCATGTAATATAAGCTGGATGCTTTTAAAGTGAGAACTATAGGTCCCGTCAACCTTATCAAATGTGATGATATGTTTTACCGGGTCGAAAAGAATGCTTCGCTTATAAAAGTTGCCTTTTTGATATTCAAAACTTTTGCCATCGTCCTCGTAATATACAAACTGATTTGCTACACTTCCATTATAGATATGGATCGATAAAGTATCGGTCGGTTTTTCGGCGGTGGTTTGTACCAATGATTGCATCGGGATAATGCTTCCGCCTTTAACATATACCGGGAGTGCATCATTTTTCAGTTGGATGATCTTTTCCCGTTTGCCATCTTCTTTTGTTCCGGAGTACAGATCATACCATGTCCCTTCCGGAAAATAGACCTTGCCGAAATCTTTGGTGCTTTCAAAAGGGGCCACCATCAGCGCATTGCCAAACTGGTATTGGTTCTGATACTCCGTCCAGTATATTTTTTGATCGAAGGTATAGTTGATGGCTAACGAGCGCATTACGGGCAGTCCATTTTGCGTTGATTCATAAAATGTTGAATACAAATAGGGTAGTAACTTATACCTCAGTCCGATATAGTTACGGGCTACATCCAGAGCGTCCTTACCAAAGGTCCACGGCTCGGCTGATTTAGTATCATTGGCACTGTGGTTTCTGAAATAAGGGATAAAAGCACCGACCTGCATCCATTTGGTGTAGAGTGGGATAGAGGCACTGCCCACAAATCCTCCAACATCCATCGCGGTGAATGAAACACCGCTTAAACCGAGGCTATTCAGCAAACGCACGCCCTGCAGCATGTGATCATCCTCGGCACGGTTATCACCCGTCCATATAGCGGAATAACGTTGTAAACCCGCATAGCCTGAGCGGGAGAGTATAAACGGTCGTTCGGTAAAATGTTCCCGGGCGCCTTCATAGCTTGCCCGCACCATTTGTAGCCCGTATACATTATGCGCCTGCAGGTGGCTGGCTATGGCGCCATCATAGTCGAATAAGATATTATCCGGCGCTTTTTGTCCCCATGACGAAAATTCGTTCATGTCGTTCCAAATTCCGCTCACACCCGATTGCGCGAAAAAGTTCACCTGCTTATCCCACCAAGCGCGACCCTTCACGCTGGTAAAATCCGGGAAGTTACACCACCCCGGCCATACCTCGCCGGTATAGGGCTGTCCATCCGGATACTTGATATAGACATCGTTTTTCAACCCGTCTTCATAAGCTGGTGCACCTTTTTCTACCTTGATACCGGGATCAACAATTACAGTTGTTTTAAAGCCTAACTTATTTAGTTCGCCGTTCATCTTAGCCGGGTCAGGGAAGCGGGTTTTATCCCAGGTAAACAGCTGATAGCGGTCCATATAATGAATATCGAGGGTGATACCATCCGCGGGGATCTTATTTTCCCGCAGGGTATGCGCTATCCTTAACACCTCCGACTCAGGGTAGTAACTGTAGCGGTTTTGCTGGTAACCCAACGACCATAGCGGTGGCAATGGCATCCTTCCTGTTAAGTAAGTATATGAGGTAATGATGTCACTAAGACATTTATGATAAATGAAATAGTAATTCATTTCGCCGCCACGTGCTCCAAATGAGGAAAAACGGTTGTTACTGGCCCCGAAGTTAAAATCGGATTGATAGGTATTATCCAGGAATATCCCATAATTCAGATCGTGGTGGATACCGATGTAAAATGGAATGGTGGAGTAAAGCGGGTCCATATTAACGCTATAGCCGTAGACATCCGAATTCCAATGGGTATAACCATTGCCTTTGCGATCGAGGTTGCCTGTCTTTTCACCCAGTCCGATGAAACGCTCTCCGTCCTGCATTTTTTTGTAAGTAGTAACCGATGATTCGACCCATGAAGTGGTTAAACCACGTTCATCTTCATTGATTAGTTTGCCATCTGGGGTATAAAAAGCAATTGAAAAAGGGCTTTTCTGAATGACAGCTTTAAGAGAATCGGTGGTGATGCTAATTTCCTCATCGGTTTCATCGATATTGACGTTAGAAGGTAAAACCTTCCCAACCACCGCATAAGAAAAGTCACGATCGAAAGGTTTGTTATCTATCCTCACCCTTATTACCGAAGGGGTAAAAAAAGTTATTTCCGCGTATGCATTGCTTGTTTTAAGAATAACCTTTTGCTGCTCTTTTTGAACAGAAACTACTGAACCGATAGTTTTTACAGCAGTATTCTGACTAAAGGTTTGTTGCACGCTGAAAAAGAAAAGTAGAATAATAAAGAAGGATGTTTTCTTCATGAATAAGAATTAGAAACAGTTAGCAGCCCCTTGGGAACTGCTAACTGTATGTATTAGATTAATTTTTTACGATCGTATATAAATACTTCTTTTGGGTGGATTGGGTCATATCAAGTGTAATCGTATAAGTACCCGGGTCATTGATCGTGATAGCGCCCGGATCATTAAAGATCAGGCTGCCTGATAATGCATTGGTATCTGCCGGACCATAGTTAATATCCCAGGCATCATTCGCCCTGAATTTTAATGCTCCCGGTACCAAGGCAACTTTTACAGACCATACACCAGTAGACACATTGTACGTCATCGCTGTTGAGGCATCCCAGGCATGCGGTGTAGCCGTACCGATGATGCCAAATGTGCTGATGAATGTCGCCGAATAAGTTAAGGCCTGTATATCGGCATTCAATTTATAAACTCCTGCTGAAGCATAGCCTATGCCATTCGCGGCCCCATCTGTTGTTAATTTCCCATTTCCACCATCGCCATAGTTTACGTGGTTGTAATCAGGGGCCGAAGTGAATTTGAAGTTACCCGGCGCATTGAAGTAAGCATAACCTTCAAAAGTGAACGTAGTTACGTCAGGAATGGTAGGCGCAGCGGCCGGATTATAACCCTCATAGGAGCCCGGTAGATATAAAATAGGAGGGGCCAGTTCTTTGAAAGTGGTAAAAGTTAGTGTTACTGCTTTTGAAAAAGTACTGTCCTTGCCATAAATCGCCGAACCTGTCCGTACTTCAATAGTGGAAGCGGCGTTTGCGGGTAAATTTAATGAAGTCAATAATTTACTATTGAGCGCTCCGTAAGTGATCGACAAGGAATCTTTTGTCGTGTTACCTAATGTGATCTTCTTGGAGAAATTTCTTCCGGCAGAATCTACTTGAACAAAATAGGTAACTACGGCGTCAACCCCATAGTTGGCCTTTTTCCAGGCGATGTTGATCGTCTGGCTGGAATCTGCAGGTGTTACAGCGATCGTTGTACCGGTTGAGGGGCTCATTAGCTCGGGCGCACCAACATTGGACGATACCGTTACCTTCTGATCTTTTTTACAGCCTGCCGCAAACATAATTGCAGCTGCTGTGAGTATAGTGAATATCTTTTTCATGATCTTAATAACCTGGGTTTTGCTTTAAATTTTTGTTTAACAAAAGGTCTGAGGCAGGCAGCGGGAAAATATTCAAATGAGAATCTGTCGCTATGCCGGCCTGTACATTACCTTTAAAATCCCATAGGTAAGTTCCGCCTGTAAATAAGCCAAACCTGATCAGGTCGGTCCTCCTGAAGCCTTCCCAGTACAATTCCCTGCCACGCTCGTCGATCATAAAGCTTAATGTAAGCTGCGAGGCGTTGATGTTGCCTGAAGTATTGCTGTAAGCACGTGTGCGTATTTGGTTAACGAGGCTAAGTGCCGTGGCGGCATCACCACCGGCGCCCCCCCTCAATACGGCTTCCGCGTAGTTCAGGTAAATCTCTGAAAGCCTGAACAGCGGATAATCCGTATCGACGAAGGTGTTGTTAGAGCCGGGAGCACCGGTTGAAGTAACATTCTTAAATTTCGCACACAAATATCCCTGTGTGAAAATAGTTGGAGCGGTGATAGCCAATGTTTGGCCTGAAGTATAGAAAATGGCCCTCTTGTCGGTATTTCCTGAAGCATCAGGGAAAACCTTATTAACAAAAGTAGTAGTCATCCTGTTACCAGCCCAGCCTCCTGATGCGATGCCGAAGGTATTGGTGGCATCTTCTGAACCACCTACAGCCGCATGGATCACAAAGGTCATGTCGCCATAGCTTTGAGTATTAGTGCCATCCTCTGCAATTGGTAACAGAATTTCCTGACGGTAACTATTGTTATCAGCCAAAAATAAATTCGCATAAATTGGAAGCAAATGATAATTCGCTGAGGCAATGATCTTGTTGCTATAGGTAATACAGTCGGTATACCTTTGGGCACCTGTAAATACCTGTGCGTTAAGATACATCCTGCTTAACAATGCCCAATCGGTAGCCTTGTCTATCCGCGCATATTCGTTGGTTCCAGGATCAGCGAGCGTTGGTTGTATCGCTATTAGTTCTGATTCAATGTATTTAAACAGGTCGGCCCTGGCTATTTGCTTTGGTAAAAAGGTACCCGGCAGGTCTGTTTCTGTAGCGAAAGGCACATTACCGTACATATCCATGGCACATTCATAGAAATATGCCCTCAAGAACCTGGCTTCAGCCACATATTGCGCCGCGGTTTCCTGTGATACCCCGGCAGGGAGCGAGTTCATTCGTGCATTCACATCCCTGATATATTCGTTGCAATAAGCGATGTTGACAAATATCCTTTCATACATCAACTGTACATACAGGTTACCGTCGGACCAGTTGCCGCCGTGATACTCCACCAGGCCACCATCACCCCAGGCATTGATACATTCGTCGGTGGTTACTTCCTGTGCCGCCCAATATTCGCGCAGGAAACAAGCGGTACCCTGGTCGGACGCCTGGATATCCGGCGCGGTGAATTGCACATTCTGGCCTGATATGGCCACCGAAGCGTAAAGCTTCGCAAGTGCTTGTTTATAGGCGTTCGCATTGTTGAATACGGTGGCCGATGTGCTCACCAACGGGTCGATCGGCTTGGTATTCAAATCCTTTGTACAGGATATGGTGAACATGATCATCATGATCGCCACGATTGTAAATATTTTATATGTTTTCATGTTTTTTATCTTAAAAACTTGCATTTAAACCCAGTTGATAAATACGCGCCCGGGGGAAGAAATTGTTGTCCAATCCACCGGATATTTCAGGATCTAAACCTTTGTATGGCGTGATTACGAATAGATTCTGCACACCTGCGTTAATGCGTAGTTTCAGTTTGTTTTTAACATATGGCGGGAATGTATAGCCAATGCTCATGTTGTCCATCCTGAAAAAAGATGCATTCTGGATGTAGTAATCAGATTGGGTGGTCGTGGTTGCCACGGTAAACTGTGTCTGGCTTGCAGCTGTGGTCTGGTTGGCTAAATAACCCAATGACGAATACAATCCGCGATAGGTACTGCCTGAAGCTACGTTGTTGTAGTTGTAATTCCCTAAGCTTAACCTGCCGGCGAAGCTGAAATCAAACCTTTTGTAAGCGATGTCCTGGTTGATACCCATCAATACAGTGGGAGCGGGGTTCTTATATAAATACAAGTCATTGCTGTTGATCTGACCGTCATGATTTCGGTCTACATAACCATCTTCAATAGGCTTACCATTTTTATCGTATATCTGCTGAAATACATAGAATGAATTGATCGGGTAACCAACTTTATCAGCTTGTATCACACCCGAGGTCGCCCCGGATATGCCTGCAAACTGGTTTTGCAAAATGTAATCGGGATTGTCGGCGCCGATCAGGCTGGTTACTTTATTCTTGTTAAAGCTTAAGTTATAACCAATTTGCCAGTGCAGATTTTTCTGATCAATAGCTATTGCGTTAATCGAAAACTCAATACCCCTGTTTACCATGCTGCCAATATTTTTGAGCGAAGTAGCCGAAAAGTTGGTTAGGGCCGCGTTGTTAACGATGTTCAGAATATTGGTTGTGTTTTTATAATAAGCATCGATACTACCGGTTAACCTGTTGTTGAAGAAACCGAAATCGATACCGACGTTAGTGGTTGCGGTAGATTCCCATTTGATATCAGCAACATAACCTTCGGGACGCAGGGTATTGTAATACAGATCACCAAATTGATATCTTGATGAATTATCACTCAGCGTAAAACGCGGCTGGTAAGGGTAGTTGTTGTTGCTGGTTAAGTCCTGCTGACCGGTTTCGCCATATCCCACGCGGATCTTCAAATCAGAAAACACATTGAGGGATTTCATGAAATCCTCGTCGTTGATCCTCCAGGCAAATGCTGCCGCAGGGAATACACCCCAACGGTTTTGAGGCGCGAATTTCGATGTGCCATCGTCCCTTAACGTAGCGGTAAGGATGTACTTATTGTTGAAAGTATAATTCAACCGGCCAAAAAATGAAGCCAGGTAATACTCTGTTTTATAAGGTGCGGCTGGGTTAAAGGTAGTTTCATTGTAATCAGATGAAACAGAGTTACCTTCGGTATAAAAATGAGAGAAGGAATAACCGCCGCTTACATCGATCACACTTTTTATCGATTTCAGATCTTTCTTGTAATTCAGATAAAACTCTGCCAACTGGTTGCGATTAACGGTATTATAGCTGGCTTTCTGGCCTCCCGAAGCAACAGGCAGATAAACCCATTGCGTACTGTCGCGCACGTTGTTGTGGCCAAATGCGATGGCATAATCATAACCAAGGTTGGCATTGGCATGCAGCCCCTCAACACCAGGGATCTTATAATCAAACTGCACATTGCCGATGCTTCTTCTTGAAGTTGAAGTATTATCAGTTAAGTTTAAGCGGGCAACCGGGTTAGCGGGGGCCAGCGTAACCGGCGCACCATTGATATCGGTGTTTCCGTTGGTGGTCCAGGTGGTATAACCTCTCCAGCGGGTATTGCCATTGTAAACCGGTTGGGTTGGGTCATAGTTCACCGCGTTTGGTATGGCTGTCTGATCGGCGAAGTTATTGGTGTTGTACAAGCCTTTCAGGTTAATATGGATATTCAACGTGTTTTTAAACAAGCTTGGGTCTAAACCTACAGCCACTGTAGTACGCGAGAAATTGTAAGTTTTTAATATACCATCAGAGTTATTGTAGCCTAAAGAAACCCGGTATGGTAGGTTTTTAGCTGTTCCGGAAAAACTCAGATTATGATCCTCACCGAAAGCTTTTTGATAGATCTGATCCTGCCAGTTGGTATTTGCAGTCCCCAGCAGGGAAGTAACGGCAGTTTGTCCGCCATAAACCTGGTTTACCAATGCACGGAACTCGTCGCCGGTATAAACAGGCACTTCCTTTGGTATTACCGATAATGACGCAGTGGCGTTGTAATTGATCGTGAATTTCTTAGTACCACGTTTAGTGGTGATTAAAATTACACCGCTAGAACCCCGTGAGCCGTAAATAGCAGTCGCAGAGGCATCTTTCAGAACCGTGATGTTTTCTACGTCATTTGGATTAATGGCAGTCAAAATGTTGGCTGTGCCACCTGCCATCGTGTTACTGATCGGAACACCATCCACTACGATCAGAGGATCGCTGCTGGCGTTGATTGAAGTGGTACCGCGGATGCGGATGGTGGAGGTATTGCCCGGGGCGCCGCTATTCGATGTGATCACTACACCCGGCAGCTTGCCGGATATTGCATCCTGTATGGAATTTACAGCACCCCTGTTAAAATCTTTTGAGGTTACCACATCCACAGCGCCTGTTGCGTCGGCTTTCTTTACCGTGCCATAGCCGATCACGGCAACCTCGTTCAGAGTAACGGATGAAGGTTGTACCTGCAGGTTAATACTTGTCGCTCCGTTGACCGTAACCGGCTGCTGAAGCGGCTGATAACCCACGAACTTCACCAGGACCACTTGCGGGCCGTTGGGTACATTGTTCAACTTAAAAGTACCGTTGGCATCGGTACCGGTAGTTAGGGTAGTACCCTTTACAGACACCGTTGCGCCTGGTAAGGGTTGATTGGTTTCGTCAGTTACACGGCCTGTTATCGATCCCGTTTGAGCTACCGCCCAACCGGATAAACAAATAAAAAGCAACAAAAAACTGTACTTTAAAAAGTAAATCTTTTTCATTAATTGATTGGTTTAAAATTGATTTTACAGCATTTGGAATTGGCGCCAAATACAATCCAAAGGAAAGCAGCAGAAAAGCCGAATACAATATATAGAAGTGTCAATATAGAAAATATAGACGCCTTTACTTTTGCAATTGCTTGATAATCAAAATATTATATATTGACTTGAAATAGCCCAATATAGATTAAAATTTGAGCAGGAAAGTGGTTTTATACGGCTTCGATCTCCATTACGCGGTCGTCGAACTCATCATTAGGAATAAATGATTTGTTTTTGATTCGGTTTTTGTAGGAGTAGATGGTATTAACGGAGTAGCCGAGCAGCTTGGCGATACGGTCGTTATCATGGATGCCCATCCTGATCAGGGCGAATATCCGGTGTTCGGTGCTGAGCAATTGTCCTTCGGGTATCACGATCTCTTCACCCGGCAGGAACAGAGCGTTGAATCTTTTTATAAAATCAGGAAACAGGCGAAGGAAGATCTTATCGAACGTGTGAAAAAGCTCTTGTCTTTCGTTTTCGAGATGAAGGTTCTTAACGGCATTATGCGCATCTTCGTAGCGTTTGCTGCTTAGCTTTTTATCAAGCGATTTCTGGAAACTTTCCAGTTTTTCAATGTAGATGGAATTGATGTTGAAATAGTAACCGATGTATTCGTTCTTGATCTTGTTGGCTGTGCTCAGGTTTACATTGAGTTCTTCAAGGGCTTTATTGTTTTCCTGCAGGGAAGTGTTGGCTTCCTTAATCAAATTATCCGCAATGCGCAGCTTTTTCAACTGCCTGAAAATGATAAAGGCGAATACCACCACCGCAATTACAAGCAGCGTAATAATGGACGAGTAAATATATAGCAACTTCCTCTGGTGCTCGATCTGGTTGATCCACTGCGCCTCGATAATGGGCAGGATGCTGCTGATCTTTACCTGCCGGTGCAAAGCGCCATAAAAGGTCGCTTCCTCCATCGCTTGCTTGATATAGACGTAAGCATTTTTGATATCGCCTTTTTTATAGAGGATATCCGCCAGCTTATAACTCGCGACTGTTTCTTTAGTGGCCGATTGTATATCCGAAATAACCGCTTTGATCAATAACTGCACTGATTTATCCTGCGGACCCTTTACCTCGTAAATGTAACTCAGGCAGCAGGCGTTCACGGCGAACTGGTGAGGAGTAAGGCCGGGAATCTTTAATAAGGATGCATAAGTTTCCTTGCCGTCTGCAAAATCCCCGTTTCTCAGATCTTTTAAACCTTTCAATTCGAGGTAACTGAATGAGCCGGGCACACTCAGCGCCAATGCAGAATCAATACATTTTATTCCCTTCGGATCGTAATTAGCAGAGTAATCCCGACTGCGGTCGTAATCTGATAAGTCTAAATAGCTTCGCGCTTTCAAAAAATAGTAATCTACCTTATCTTTCGCCGGGAATACATTTACATTAATGCTGTTTAGCTCCTCCAAAGTCTCTTTAAACAAACCGGATGAAAGCAGTGTAAAGGCCAGCTTCATCTTGGCAGTAGCGATCAATAAAGGGTCTCTTAAATCGATAGAAGTAGCCTGTAGCTTTTTGGCGTAATAATAAGAAGAGTCGTAGCTGAATGATTTATACTGCTCGTAAAGCGAGTCATACACCGCATATTTCTCTTTTACAGTTTTTGTGCGGGATAACTCCTGTTTAAGCTGATCGATGGCCTGTAGCTTCTGCTTTACGTAGACTTCCTTATTGGCCAAAACGGTGTTGAGTTCATTCAATAAACTGTCTGTTGCCGATTGCGCTTTGACAATATTGGCAAAACACAATATACCTAACAATACAAATAGCTTTATTGATCTCATCAAATTATCTCGGAAACAGCAATAGTTTATAGGATGCTAAAATTAGAAATCTTTTTAAGGTTTAAAAGTACGCGCTTTAGCTTTATTTGATTGTTATCCATGTAATATCGACGTGGGTTATTTAACTGTGAAAATACCGTGAAAACACCCAGTAGTTTAATCACATAAATGGTTTACTTTTAATTAATTAAATCAATTCCATCACCTAAATAATTCAAGCCATGAATCTTCTCGAATCCGGTAAAATCCAGGATTTTTTGCTCCACGCTCAGCAGGCGGTTCAGAATTCTGTATTCCATTTGAACGTTTTTAACAAGGAATGGACTTTTCTTGTTAATAGTGAAAGTAAGCTCATCAGTTTGATGGCGGGCAACGAACAACCCCCTGGCAATCCGGGCGATGCTGAATATGGATTGATCCTGTACTGGTTAAATCAACCAAGCCCGTTTACTAACCTGCTCATTACATTGGGCATGCCGCCAAGTCAAATATCCACAGCGCTTTATGATTCCTGGGGGCCTTTGATTGAAACCGGCCCGGGTGTGATCATGAGGGACGGCACCCTGGTATCAACGGTTAAATACGCCACATTTGATTTGGTTTGGGCCGAGGCATTCCTGTTTTACCTGCGCTCACGTTATGCAAAAGAGCTTCCTCCTATAGTCAGGATCCCGATCCATGCCTTTGGCACTACGCCGCAACAACTATCCCTTGACGGCGCGCCAAGTATCAAAATAGTAATTATGGGCGATTGGGGTACAGGATCATGGCCTGACGGAAATAACTATTTGTGCCCGGCAGAATTGGTCAGTGAAGCAGTCAAAGGTCTTTCTCCCGACCTGGTTATCCACCTCGGTGATGTTTACTATTATGGCTCCCCGAGCCAGGAAAAAAGCAATCTGCTGGCCCTATGGAATGGCGGCGCTACAGGCTCTTTTACCCTGAATAGCAATCATGAAATGTACGACGGGGCCAATGGTTATTTCGATATTGCTTTAGCCAATAAGGTATTCGTAAAGCAAAATAATACCAGCTATTTCGCTATCACTTATGGTAACTGGGTCATTTTCGGGCTCGACAGCGCTTATTATGATCAGTCAACCCTTTATTCTGACGGCGCGGTAAATGACGCTGCTCAGCTTGCATTCATCAATAATGTTTTAACCGCGGCAGGGCCCGGCAAAAAGATCATCGTGATGACCCACCACCAGGCCGTAAGCTATGATGCCAGCGAGTTGAATATGTACCAGGATGGCAGCGGAAGCCTGGCGAATGATATTTATACCGCACTCGGAAACCGTTTGCCCGACTACTGGTATTACGGGCATTTGCATAATGGAATTGTTTATGATAGTACTGCCATCCAAAATAGCGGGATATTCAACCCAATTGCCAGTGGTTTAACTTCCAACCTGCGCTGTATGGGCCACGGGGCTATTCCATTCGGCAAAGCGTTCGGACTGGATGGCAGCGCATTGGTAAATTATTTTTCCCAGACACCAATTCCCAACCCGACTCCAAGGCAAACCAACCGGGTATTGAACGGCTTCACAGTGATCACACTTGACCCCACCGGCAGCATAACCGAAGAAGTATATGAGGTAGCTAACGATACGTCAAACGGCGTAACTACAACCCTGGTTTGGCATAATTAATAACTGGCTATCAGGCAAATTTTCGGGGTGTTTCACGTGAAACACCCTGAAATAGGTTAAATTGCTAAATAATCAACTGATTATCAGTTTAATAATTATTAAAAAGTTAATTTTTTCACTGTTTCACCAAAAAAGTGAAACACTTTGAAACACCTGAAACACTATAAAGTATCACTTCGTAATATTACGTTAAATAGTTAATTATTAATTTTTTATGAAAATAGACGATTTTAATTTCTCTTGTCACTCGCTCAAATACGCCATTTTACTGTTTCAGCCGAAACAATTTGAAACACCTCAACTAAGCTTTTATGCGACCCCAAAACCAATTATGCAGCAAATTTTAAGTATAAGATAGACCATGAGTTTTGTTTATGCTATTTATTTGTCAGTCAGCGCATTTTAGAAAAATAGTATTATTTTTACTTACCTGGTTCACCATTAAACCCGCCGGCATGACAACGATCAAACAGCCCAAATTACGTTTCGACACGTCCGGGTATTATTTCATGGGACTGATCGCGGTGGTTATCCTGGGTTTCTGGCCGTCCTATTTTGCTAAATTTCTGGACGGTACGGCCAATTTCAAGCTGTATTTTCATTTCCACGCCATCATGGTAACCTCGTGGCTCATCGCCCTCATCGTTCAGCCCATACTCATCCGAAAAAAGAAACTGCCGCTTCACCGCCTCATCGGTAAGTTCACCTATTTCCTGTTCCCCTTAATGTTTATATCGGTTATCCTGCTGGCCCATAGCCGCATACCGTTCCACACCGGCGACTCCGGTATCAATTTGCTTGTTCCCTTTAAAGATTTGTTCATCCTGGCCGTGGCGTATTTTATCGCCATCAGGTACCGGCATAATATCGATCTTCACGCCCGCGGAATGGTTGCCACCGGCATCGTATTTATCGAGCCCGCGCTATCAAGGGCAATGTCGCAACTAATTGCAAACGGACTGATCGCCTACTTGCTCACCATACTCATCATCTATTCAATTCTGATCGCGCTGATCATCATCGAGCGAAAGCAAAAAAAGGGGAGGTGGGTGTTCCCGCTCATCCTCGGTTTATACATTATCGTTCACTCCATACTCATTTTCGATATACATATAGCTCCCTGGGAAACGTTCGCAAAGTGGTTCGCCGCATTGCCGATAACATAAACATCAAATCACACGAATATGAAAAAGCTATTATTCTTACTGCCGGTTTTATTAGTAACGCTGTTATCAGCCTGCACCAACTATGGGAAAGAAAAGGTTTACGATGGCACAGAGGTATATCATACCAGCCAGGTTACCGATGCCGAAGCGGATGCTGTGGGAAATTACCTGATCAGCCAGAAATTTGCCGACGGGCAGCCTAAAACCGTTCAGTTGGCCAAATCAGGTAATACCTATCAATTCAGGATGGTGGTAAAGGACGGGATAGACAAGGATACATCCTATGCTAAAATCGCGAAATTTTTTATTTCCATGCTTTCGGCCCAGGTATTGAATGGCGCTCCTGCCGAAATGCATTTTTGCGACGATCATTTAAAAACCCTGAAAGTTATTGTTGCCGACGATTACGGCAAGGAGAAAATTTTCAATGCGACATCTCTACTGCACTCCAGGAATATTACCGATGCCGAAGTGAATGCTTTGGGTAATTACCTGGTAACCGCCAAGTTTGCCAATGGCAGGGCAAAAAGCGCCCTGGTCACCAAATCAGGCGATACCTACCAGTTTAAATTTGTGGTCCGCAAAGACGCCGAAAAGGACGCCGATTACCTGGCAAACGGGAAAGTGTTTGCCTCCGATCTATCTAAAGATGTATTCAAAGGCGCTCCGGCAGAGGTGCTGATGTGCGATCCTTACTTTAATACATTGGTAGTGTTGCCGATGAAATAGTAATTCGAAGGGCACTTTGAAAAGTTGGGTTTGGCAGCCCGTCTACTCGGGTGTGGACATTTGAATTTATTTAGAGGGCCTATCCCCGATGTTATCGGGACCATGTCTCGCAATGCCTCCACCGACGAATTATATTTCATCGCCCTACCCGTTACCGATTGATCGGCGTTTTCAGCAGGCGCATTTGCAATCCGGGAAAGCGAAAAAAGGAAAATGTTGCAATGATCGTCCGCAAAATTAATTTACATATCGGCAAACCGTACCCCGCCCGGCCTGTTAGCATCCTATGAAGAATCCATTAAAACAAGAAAATCATACCGGGCTGATCGTAGGGATCGCTGTTGGCGTAGCTGCCGGTATCGGCCTGGGCTGGCTGTACCTCAGCGATAAAGGCGCGCAATACCGCCGGCAAATAAGCCGGAAATTTAAAGAAGGAGTCAGCGATACGGCAGCGGAATTGATCGATAAAAAAACGATCATCCCAAAAAAAGCGGCTAAAGTGGCGACCGATGCGATGATAAAAGACCAGTAGCTGAAAAGCTAAGATAGGGGGGCCTGGCGGATTACGTTTAGAACGCAAAATGCGTATCTTTGGTGAAATTATTGATACCCCATGACTAAACGCATACTCATCATTGAAAATGATCAGGATATCCGCCAGATCGTTGAATTTATTTTACAAGACCAGGGTTTTGAAACGCTAAGCATCCCGGAACCTACGGACCTTTCGGAACTGATGAACTTTCGCGCCGATGCCATCCTCCTGGATGAATTTATCAATAGTCAGCCGGGCCATCGGTTGTGCCGCAAGATCAAACAAGTGCCGGCGTTGGCAGCTACTCCGGTGATCATCCTCTCAACAGCCAATAATATCGAACTGATCGCCCAAGAATGCGAGGCCAATGACTACCTGAGCAAACCTTTCAATGTCGAAGTGATGGTAGACAAAGTTGTCCGCATCGTCAATCACCAGCCGCTGGCTCATTAATCCCTGTCCGTGCAAGCGTCCTCCCTGCCCGTTCAAGCCACGCTTGCGAACAAACTAACAAATCCTCGGAGGTACCGGTCAATTTCGTTTTCCGTTCAGGTAAATTAGGTTATAAGTTTCCAAAATAAGTTTAGTTACTTCTTCGTTAACTGGCTTTTTCGGATTAAAAATTAACATCTCAAAGTAAATGTATGCGGATTCCGATAATGGATAGTCCAGCTCGCCTTCATATAGCGCTTCAATAGTGGCTATAGCAATTTGCCATTGTTGCCTCCGCGTTAACATATTATACCGTTAGACATCTGCTTGCCGGGGTTGGGACCTATTTACACACATCGGCAGATTCAGGAGGGTTTCAGGCTTATATGCATCTGCTTCCCCCTTTAAATATTCGCGCCCCAGGTAGTTGCCTACGATAATGTTTACTCGTTTGCTATTAACCATTACAAAATATTGCTCGATATTTTTCTTTATATGATAAATAACCAGGTAATCGGGCATGTTCCATTTCTCCCCCAAATAAAGTCCTCCGACTCTTTCAATAAGTTCGTGGGGATCGAAATATTGATGCCGCCTGGTAATGCAATTAATCTGCCTTGTCGTTGCCATAAATTATAAGATACCGGCCTTCTCAGGACATACAATAAGGCTGTTCTTTCGCAAAATGCAGGGTCGTTTCATAACTGGCAAGTTATGGTCACAAATGGTAGAAATTTTGAAGTTTATAAGAATGCTGATAAGTATACATATACAAGCCGGGAATGTTTACCCGGCCTTTCAATTCTTCGGGCTGCCGATGAATGAAAATAAAAAATGCAACTATACCCAACTGCCTCAAGCGTTGGCACTTAACCCGGCGGAGCCGGATGAATTAATTCAAAACAATACGCCCATTTTATTCTTCTATATAAGAGCAATCATCCTCTTCTGCTGATATTTGTGTTGATGGAATTCAGGGACAGTACTCATACTGATGCAATCTATCGAATCCTTAAAGAAAGAAAATATTGCATTAATGCAGGAAAACATTCAATTAAAAGCTCAGGGCCACCAGGAAAGATTTCATACCATATTTGAAGATTCAAGGCTGGCCAATAAAATAATTTCGCCCGACCTTAAAATACTCCAGGTCAACATGGCCTTGGTCACGCTGTTGGGATATGAAAAAAAAGAGGATATTATCGGCACACGCATATTGGACTATTCGCCACCGGAAGATCATGAACATTGGAATCTGTTGCAGCAAAATCTGTGGCATAAGGCAACTCCTTTTTTTTGCCTGGAGACCCGCCTTAAAAAAAAGGATGGAAGTTTGATCTGGTGCCAGGTAAATTCTATCCTGTTTCCGGATAAGGTGGGATTATTGGGGTATACCATCATTGAGGATATAACGGAGCAGCACCAGTTGAAAGTGCATAAAGAAGAATTTATCAGTGTGGCCAGTCATGAGCTGAAAACACCGATCACAAGTCTGAAGGCGAACCTGCAATTGATGAGCCGGATGTTACAGAACGAAACAGATGATAAGGCCAGGCTTGTTAAAATGACGCAAAATGCGGAAAGAAACGTCATCAAACTCGGTTACCTGGTAAACGACCTGTTAAGTTCCACCAAAATAGAGCAGGGGCAATTATCCCTCAACAAAACCACGTTTGTATTGAAGGAACTGATTGATGAATGCTGCAGCCATATCCGACTGGCAGATAAATATCATATCAATTATCGTAGCAAGGGGGCAACCACCCTGTTTGCCGATCGGGATAAAATTGACCAGGTATTGGTTAATTTAGTTAATAATGCGGTTAAATATGCGGCTGAGTCTCTGGAAATTAAAATTGATGCCAGGCATATAAAAGGGGCGATCAAAATCTCGGTGAACGATAAAGGTAAGGGCATTCCATCTGAAAACTTATCAAACCTTTTTGACCGCTATTTCAGGGTGACAAAAGATAATAATCAATCTACAGGTTTAGGACTGGGTTTATATATCTCTGCCGAGATCATCAGGATACACGGAGGCGAGATGGGTGTGAAAAGTGAATTGGGTAAAGGGACCACCTTTTGGTTTACCGTTCCCAACGATCCGGCTGCGGCTGAATCAAACAAATAAAAATCCACAACAGGTTCTACTGCTTCCGTCTATCTCTCCTTATACTCCAATAGTACCAGTTTTAACATTTCCGGCCCGCTTATAACTGGCAATAATAACCCCGGTTGAGGTAACAATACTCTCTGTCAATGTAAATGCCGCCGGGATCGTGCCATTGTCAAAAAGCTTTTTGCCCTTACCTAAAGTCAGGGGGTGAATTTTGAGCCGGAGTTCGTCCACAAAGTCATTCTTAAGCAGCAGTTGAATAAGCTTACTACTACCCCAAACCTGGATGTCAGGCCCGTTTGTATGCTTTATCTTTTTGATATCCGCCGGGCTTTTTACTAATGCTGAGTTTTTCCACCCGGTAATCAGCGGGTCCGACTTTTTCATGTTTTTGGAAAACACGTATTTCATGCCTTCGTTAATACCCGGCCAAAAGTCGCCATGTTTGGGCCAGTAGTCGGCCCATATCTCAAATGTTTTTCTGCCCAAAAGATAATCTGCAGGTTGCAACTCTTTCTGCACCACCTCATTATACACTTCGTCACCATATGGAGCCATCCAACCACCATATTTGAAGCCTTCAGATTGGTCTTCCTTAGGTCCGCCGGGTGCTTGCAGTACCCCGTCTAATGTGATCATTGATAGAACAATTAATTTTCTCATAGTATTAATGTTATATTTAGATCAAATTTCGGCAACAAATGCGGTATCTGTGCCGGGCAAATGCGACAATATAAGCCGCTGATTACGACTGTTGATTAGCTCAGTCTGGATGTCAGGAAGATTAAAAAAGCAGTGGGCCGTGTGATTCCTTCCTTGGGGAAGGGAAGGTAGGGGTTAATAAGCATGCATGATGGCGAATAATTCCGCACATGTTGGTGTTGTCACCACCAGGTATCGGAGCCATCAATTTCAAAGCCATTTATCAAACCAATCCAGCGTCATTTTCAAATGTTCAGGTGTTGTGGTATGAGGTAGGTTTGGCGCGATATCCATTTTCACTTTATCAGCGGCGCTTTTCGCGGTGTAAGCTGCCGTTGCCGACTCAAAAGCGATTTTCGCACCCGGCAACGGGCAATTCTGATCGTTTTCTGTACTAAGCACAAGTAAGGGACGCGGGGCGATCAACCGGATCATCGACGGGCAATCAAATTCATCCGTTATTCCGGGTATCAGCTTATCCCATAGTGCTTTTACATTTTTCCTGTTCAATGCGGAATCGCCGAGGTCCTTTGCCGCCTGTAAATGTGCTTCGCGGATGGTACCGGCACGTCCCTGCCAGCGGTCATGCTCCAGCGACCATTTGAAACTTTGGGCGGCAATATCCAGCACTACAACCTTTATTCTTTTATCAACCGATGCCGCCAGCCATGTTTCTATGCCGCCCATCGATATTCCGCTCATGCCAATGCGGCTGGCTTGCACGTCTGGCCGGGTGCTTAAATAATCGGTCAGCCGCCATAGGTCATACACGGTGTCAAAAAAGAAGGGATGTGTCTGGTGTGCTTTATCTTTATTTTCCCAGGCAGCGGTAACGGCCTTCCCATATTCTTTCGAGCCATGAGCGCCTCCGGCAATGCGTTCGCCATGGAAACGTGCATCGATAGCTACGCCCATGATCCCTCTTTTGGTAAGCTGGTAAAGCACATTTTTAATATCCCGGTTATCCTTGCTGCCCCCGGTGCCATGCAGAAAAATAACCGCCGGGAATGACTTTGCGCCAGATATGGGTTTGTAGATCAGTACGGGAACTTTCTCATTGTTTTCGCTATATATAAATCCTTTCTCAACAATAACGGAATCCGTTTTGTAAGATTGAAAAGCAGCATTGAACGGAACCCTTGGCCTTTCCAGCAGTTTTCTGAAATCAGAAGCTACTTTTTCTTCCGGCTGCTGGGCACATAAGAAAGAGGAGCATAGTAATAAAAAGGCGCTAAGCAGTAGTTTTAAATTCATAGGATAAATTTAAAGGTTTTCGAATTAATTTAACACCAGGTGTTGAAGCTTAACTTGAGAAGCAACTAGTTTCGCGGACTATAATCCAGGTGAATTTTGGAGGATTTCTTTTTCAATTCACAAAGCGATTCGTAACATTTGACCATTCATTTAATCTCATTGGTGTTTACAAACCTGACTTTAGGCAAATGATCAAAAAATATTCAGTTTTAATAGGTATAGTAATTTCAGTGATTTTAATCATGATAGCCATTTCGGTTTACCCCGGCGGCACAATGTTCGATCAATATTCTACTGGCTTTGACTGGACAAAAAATTTCATGAGCAACCTGTTTGGAACAAAAGCGTTGAATGGCGCTGAAAACCCTTCCAGGATTTGGGCATACTCAGGAATGATTCTCCTACCATTCACTTATGCAGTATTTTTTATTAATATGTCAAAAAAAATACCTGATAAAAATGCTGCCATTATTCTAAAATATGGAGGTGTAGCTAATATTCTCTTTACGTTTTTAACCGTGACACCCCTGCATGACTTAATGCTGATCATATCAACCACTTTGTTTTGGACATGCTTAGTTATTGTCACGGTTTTTATCCTGAAGACAAAACTTCATTTATTTAAATTCTTTTGCATAATTGGTCTTTTGGTTTTTTATTACAGTGTTTACTTATGGGGGATAAGCGATTGGAGTTTATTACCAATCATGCAAAAAGTAAATTTTGTCAGTTCAACGTTATTAATTTTAGGGCTGGAGTATTTTACAAACCGGGATGATTTCGCTCATATTAAACCAAGAGCACAAAAAAAATTAGCAACGAGCCACTAACATTGATGTTTTTAATGGTGGGGGCAGACAGAAATACAACTTATTTTCGCCACACCCGCCCATGTTGGTGTTGTCACCAACATGTCCCACCAGGTAAGTTGAAATAAATTATTCCGTCCTCAAACTCTCTTTGAGAGCTATGTCACTCTGAGCGAAGGCTCTTAATTGGATTCACAATAGCTGCCTTAATGGATTCATAACTCACCGTAAGCCAAGCTATACTCAAAGCAGCCAGCGCTGCTATGAAGAAAATTAGCCAGCTTACAGTAATATGGTAGGCAAAACCGGCTAACCAACTATTCACCGCATACCACGAAAGTGGTATTGCAATAAGGATAGCAATGAGGATCAACCTGGTAATGCCAGCAGATAACAGATATACAATATGAGTAACCGAAGCACCTAATACTTTGCGTACGCCAATCTCTTTGGTGCGCTGCTCAGCCATGAAAGCCGATAAGCCATATAAACCAAGGCACGAGATAAAAATACCCAGGATGGCAAACAGGTTAAAAATGTTGCCCATTTGTTGTTCGCCCTTGTAAAGATTAGAGAGCTCCTGGTCGAGAAAATCAAATTTGAAGGGATAGGCAGGGTTGAGTTCCTGGCTTATTTTCCCCAAAGCCTGTATGGTCGCGTTGGTTTTGCCGGGCAATGTGCGTACTACTACAAAACCGCCCATCTTGTTAAAAGGCAAAATCAACGGCTCTATGGCCTGCGAGATGGGCTTAAAATTAAAGTCTTTTACAACGCCGACAATAGTGCCCTTGTTACCCCAAAGTGTTAATGGTTTCCCTACTGCGGTATTAGCATTTAAACCCATGATCCCCGCCATTTTTTCGTTGATCATGTAGCTGCCCGAATCGGTTTTAAAAGCATTTGAAAAACTTCGGCCTGCCGCTAACTTCACCCCGAATGTATGGGTAAAATCCTCATTGACAGCCATTACTGGGAATGACATTTGTGAGTGGGGATCTTTTCCGTCCCAGCCTACACTAAGGGTCCAGCCACCCAGGTTGGTGGGCAGGTCAGAGATGACAGCAAAATCGCTCGTCAGCGGGTTTCGCGCTAATTCATTTTTAAAAGCCTGCTGCTTGTTCCAAATGTCTCCTGTCATCGGTACATACAGGAGATTTGCCTTCTCGAAGCCGGGATTCCGGTCTCTGATGAATTTAAGCTGATTATAGATAACCACTGTGCCCACCAGCAATACAATGGAAACCATAAATTGAACTACGACTAAAGTATTACGGAACAGTAAATTGCCGCCCATTGATTTCACATTCCCTTTGAGCACCTTAACCGGGTTGAAGCCGGAAAGAAATAAGGCCGGATAGCTGCCTGAGATCAGCCCGGTTAACAAAGCAATACCGAAAAGGCTTGCCCAAAGCTTTACATCCGACACATTTAAAGCGAGTTTTCTGTTGGCCAACTCATTAAATACAGGGAGGAACAAAATAACGATCACAATTGCGAGGCATAAGGCCAGGAAAGAGATAAATACGGACTCGCTTAAAAACTGGAGGATCAGCTGCCTGCGTACAGCGCCTGCCACTTTGCGTAAGCCAATTTCTTTGGCCCTGCGGGCTGAACGTGCGGTGGCCAGGTTCATAAAATTGATACAGGCTACTACAAGGATCAAAATAGCGATGATAAAAAAGATGCTGACATATTGCGAGTTTCCATGACCCGGCATATCTCCAAGTCTTTCGGGTGCGAGGTGTATTTTGGTCAGGGGCTGCAAATAAAATAACGCCTTAGTGTCCGGGCTATGCTTGTGGAATATCTGGTCAATTTGATTCTCCAGCTTTGATAAGTTAGAACCAGAAGGGTCAAAATTATTGTCGACCTGGATATAATCCCAAAAATTGAAGTTATCCCATACATTATTTTTCAAATCGTTATTTGTTCTTGCTAATGAGGCCATTGGAAGAATAAAGTCGAACTGCAGATCGGAATTAGCAGGAATATTGGCCAAAACCCCCGTTACGACCACATTTTCCTGGTTATCCTTTCGAATTACCTTGCCGATAGGATCTTCATTTCCGAAGTATTTTGTTGCCATTGCCTGTGTTATTAGAATAGCATTTGCCTGTTTTAAGGCAGTGGTGCGGTCGCCCTTAATTAATGGATAAGAAAACACGTTCATAAAACTAGCATCAACATAAAACACATATTCTTCCTGGAATTTTCTGTTGCCTGTTTCCAGTAGCGTGGTATTAGCTGGCTTTATACGAACCGTGTTTTTAACGACTGGTATGTCTGCCTTCAGCCCACCAGGCATACCTGCTGAATTAGCCGCACTTTTTGAACCGCTGAAATCACTGACGATGCGGTAGATCTGGCCGGCATTTTTATGGAACTTATCATAGCTTAATTCATTTTGAACCCAAAGCAGGATCAGTATGCTTGCTGCGAGCCCTATCGCTAAACCCGAAATATTGATGATAGAATAGGCTTTATCCTTTGTTATATTCCTGTAAGCGAGTTTAAAATACGTTTTGAACATCGTTATGCTTTTTGAATGAGTGATTAACCTTAAAATTATGAACTTAATTCTATCATCCTGCTTAAAACCCGTGCCAATAAGTTAAGTTGCTGATAATTAATATTCTACATTGATCTGATTGTTAATATCGTTCGGAAACGTTACAACGGGTGTGCGGTTTTGCCGGTCTGACAAAAAAGATATATCGCTTGCCCATATTAATCAAAAGCGAAATAATATTAATTAGAAGTAAAAACATTTGGTATTTCTTTTGGTTGCTTTAACGTACACGATCCCCATTCTCCAGGCTACTTCCCCAATCATCCATTTCATTAACCATTAAAATTATTTACCATGTTTCACCATGTAAAAGATCTACAATTCAATGCCAGGGTATCCCGCCCTGATCCGCGCTTTGCCAACTTGTTGTTGGAGCAATTCGGAGGAGAAAACGGCGAGCTTGCTGCTGCGATGCAGTATTTTACACAGGCATTCGGAGCCAAGCAACCACATCCTGATAAGTATGATATGCTGATGGATATCGCCACAGAGGAATTCAGTCACCTGGAGATCGTCGGCGCTACCATCCAGATGCTGCTGAAGGGTGTAAACGGGGAACTTAAAGACGCCGCGGACCAGAGCGAGATCATGCAGGTGATGAATGGCAAGGCCGCTAAGGAAAGCGTCATTCATGCGGCCTTAACTGCCAACCCGCAGTTTGCGATCATTACCGGCGGCGGCCCGACGCCCAGAAACAGCCAGGGCATTCCGTGGTGCGCATCTTACATCAACTCCAATGGCGACCTGACCGTCGATCTGCGTACTAACCTGGCGTCGGAATCAAGGGCGAAACTGGTTTACGAACACCTGATGAAGTTTACCGACGACCCGTACATTCACGAAACGCTGTCGTTCCTGATGACGCGCGAAGTAACCCACTACAAAATGTTTGAAGCGGCACTGGAAAGCATCCAGCCAAATTTTCCACCGGGCGTATTAGCTGCCGATCCAAGGTATTTGCAACAGGTTTATAACCTTTCAGACGGAACCGTTCGCGGCCCCTGGAACGAAGGCGAGATCAAAGGCATGGGCAAGGAATTTATTTATATAGAAAACCCGATCGCCTATGTTGAAGAAACCGAGGGCATGACCAAACAACCTAAAGAGATGGATAAGGCGCTGGCAGAAAAAGAGCAGCTCGACAAAGAAATGAGCAAGCTTAAGAGCGAGGAAGTTAAAAAGGCCGACCCTAAAGGAGTGGCGCAATGGAGCACCTATTAAAATTGATAAAAGAAAAGCCCTGAGTTCTCGCTCAGGGCTTTTCTTTTAATCCTATCCAACAGTTCTATTATTTAGGAGGAGCTGCCTCAGCCACATCATTAAACGCGATATTCGATATCGACATCAACGGCTGCGACGGCTTCACTTTATCATTCTTGAATACAAAGTAAACATCATGCTGGCCCGTAATATCCTTAATATTGATTTTCGTTGCCATACCTGCCATCAACTTGGCTATGTTTGCCATATTGAAGCCTTTTGGCCTGGCTTGTGCTTTCGGCGGCGCGGCAGCAGCTGCTTTGGCCGGCGCCGCACCTTTGGCACCTCCGTTGGTTTGCGTAGCATTTGCCGCGTTCATTAAGGCTGCAAATGGATTCACCGGTTTTATTTCAGCCTGGCCCAATAGCTCGCCATCCGGACGGTCAAGATGCACTTCAATAATGCCGCCTGCAAAACCTTGTGATGGGTTGGCTGTGGCGCTCACGGCCAACTGTTTAACTCCGCTCAGGTCAATGTTTTTGTAGCCAAAATAGCCGCTAGCTTTTGGCTCGACATTTAACGACACAGCAAACATTGCCTGCATTTTCTTTTCTGCATTTTTCATGGTATCAGCAGCGCCGGGGCTTACCTGCGGACTATGTAAGGTGACCACGCTTTCAGTAGTCAATGCCGGCACAGGTGCTGCACCTTTGTCGGTATAAGCTGCGCGGACAATCACTGTACCCTTGCCATTATCTTCCGCCGGTATATTTGCCTTATAGTTTCCGGCCAGCGGCAGCGTCCTTATGTTTTTATCCCTCGAACTCAAAATATAATTGACGATGGTGCGGGCATCCGCAATGCTCATTGCAGGGTGGGCCGGCATGCTCACATTTCCCCAAACACCAACACCGCCCTTGCGTATCTTTTTAGGCAGACTATCAAGCGCCCAGGCAAATTTGGCTTTATACTTATCAGCGATCTCCGTAAACATCGGGCCTACCGATTTGGTATCAGCATGGTGGCAATTATTACAGTCGGTTTTTGCCATCAGGGCCTGCGCCACCGCAAAGCGTGTCGACGCGTCGACACTGCGCTGCTTTTGTGTGATCTCGGCCATATCAAATCCTTCAGAAGTGTAGTCGATACTGACCGCTACCTGTTTAGGGTCCACGGCTCCATCTTCTTTATCCGTTACTGCTACTGAATAGCTGATCGGCTTATCCGTAAAGAAGAATGTCTTATTACCGGCCACCGTTAAAGCAACCTTTGGCGGCTCATTACCGGCTACAATGCTTACCGATTTACTATTCTTGGCACCCGATGGGTCGGTAACGGTAAGCGTTGCCTGGTATACACCGGCCTTGTCAAGCGTTACGGTTGGGTTGGCATCCTTGAACGTTTGGGGAGTGCCACCCGCTGCGGACGTTACTTTCCAATCATAACTTAATTGGTCGCCATCATAATCTTTGGTACCTGCCGAAGACAGGTTTACTTTTAACGGAACAGCGCCGCCGCTTACATTAGCTGACGCCTGCACAATAGGGGTGCGGTTGCCTTTGTTATACTCGATGCGCACCAGCTTGGCGTTATCGCTTTTCCTGAACCAGTTGCTGCCGTATTCCAGTACGTACAGGTCGCCGTCTGGGCCAAACTTCATATCTATGGGTTCGATAGGCTGATAGCTCGGCAAAAATCTTTCCATGCCTTTGTAATTACCGTCTTCATCTATGCTGATAGACATGATCCAGCCGCGCGACAAGTCAGCCGCCAGCCATTTACCTTCGTAATAAGCGGGGTAGGGGCGCTTGGCGCTGCTGAAATTATCCTCGTGATAAATCGGGCCGCCCACTGCACAACGTGCACCGGTACCTACTTCAGGGAACTTATCAGATACACCGTACGGATAGGAAATAAAAGCAGGTTGCGCCGGTGGCAGTTCCTTCAATCCAGTATTATTTACCGAGTTGTTGATCGGTTTATTAGGGTCTTTAGCGGGGTGGACTGTATTGTTGGTATAATTGTAAAACGGATAACCCACATTCTCGCCTATAAAATACGGCCAACCAAAGTAGCCGGCCTTACGCGCCTGGTTAAGTTCATCCCTGCCGCTGCGGGTTGTTTTGGTATCTTCATTGGCATCCGGGCCAACTTCGCCCCAGTATAAAAAGCCTGTTTTGCTGTCGACAGATGGCCTCCAGGGGTTACGGTCGCCCATCACATATATTTCGGGCCTGCTTTTGGCAGTTCCTTTCGGGAAAAGATTGCCATTCGGGATGCTGTAGGTGCCGTCTTTTTCAGGATGTATGCGGAGTATTTTACCACGCAGATCATTCGTATTGCCACTGCCGCGCTGATCGTCCCAGCTGCTGCGTCCCGGGCGCTCATCGGTTTGTGATTTATCGGCCACGTTGCCGGTGTTATTTCCTATGGTGATATACAGGTCCTGGTCTTTGTCCCAGGTCATACCGCCGCCGGTATGGCAACAAACTTCACGCTGGGTAGGTATTTCTAGCAGCACTTTTTCTGATCCCTGCACCAGTTTATCATCCTTTATTTCCCAGCGGCTCAGCACATCTTTCTTTTCGGTTGGATGCGCATAAAACAGGTAGGCATAATTGTTCTCTTCAAACTTAGGGTCAAGGGTAAACCCGATAAAACCCTCTTCGGCCTCGGTAACTACACCGGCAGCACTGGTATATTTGGTATTTACGGGTATGGTGCCAACCACCTTAACCGATTTGGTAATGGGGTCATACATTTTCAAAACACCTTTACGCTCATTGATAAAAACGCGGCCGTCCTTCGTTACCTCAAAATTCATCGGCTCGTCAAAATCGCCGGTTTGGGTAAGCACCACAGGTGTGAAGCGGTTATCATCAGGTTTTTTAGTGTCAGCCGAACTTCCTTTCTGCTTACACGAAAAAATTAAAAGGCAGGCTGCCGCAAAAAGCAGCGACTTACAGCCCAAACTAATTAAGGCATTTGGTAGGCGATGTTGCATAATTTTCAGGTTTAATAGATAAATACACAGGCTAAAGGTTTCCTGAATATCCTGGTCAGAAATATTCAGCATGAATATACAACCTAAATTATTATAAAACATAATATTCGCCGGAAACGCCGTTTTTACCGACGAAGAAGTCGTATTTATCTTTAAAATTTAGATTGGAAAGTTATGTTCTGTAAATCACAATATTAACTTTGATAATCAAAACCAATAAGATGGATAATTCAAGAGTATACAGAATGTCGTTTGCCAGTGTTTATCCGCTTTACATCAATAAAGCGGTGAGAAAAGGCCGCACAAAAGCCGAGGTAGATGAGATCATATTCTGGCTGACGGGATATGATGAACAAACGTTGGCAAAGCACATTGGCGATAAAACTGATTTTGAAACCTTTTTTGCCAGCGCGCCGCAACTAAATCCTAATGTTTCAAAAATTACCGGTGTAATTTGCGGCTATCGTGTCGAGGAGATCGAAGACCCGCTCATGCAAAAAGTTCGTTATTTAGATAAGCTGATTGATGAACTGGCAAAAGGAAAGGCAATGGAGAAGATTTTGAGGAAGTAAAAAGGTCTTCTCCACCCATGTCGGTGTCCTCACCGACATGTACACCGTCTACCAATAATTCCGTCCCATTGTCTTTCATTTTTTTGGTTTTTGAATTTAAAAACCATACATACCACCCGAAACGGAAATTTGCTCTCCCGTGATCCAGGCTGCATCATCAGAAGCAAGAAATACGACAGCTTTCGCAATATCTGCGGGCTGGCCTCTGCGGCCCAGCGGTGTTTTGTCAACAAACATTTTTTCATACTCACTACCGGCAGTTACACCCGCACTGGCTGCACCTTCTGTTTCTGTAGCGCCCGGCAAAATAGAATTGATACGAATGTTTTTTGCACCCAGTTCTTTTGATAACGCGATGGTAAAGGCATCTAACGCCGCCTTAGTAGCTGAATATAACGAGGCATTAGGAAGAGGGTACTTGCTTGCACCCGAACTGATATTGATGATATTGCCGCCCTTATCGCCAAATAATTTCAAAGCTGCCTGTATAGTGAGTATAGACCCTAACACATTGACGTTAAAGCTCTGATGGAAATCTGCTACTGATATTTGTTCAATAGGTGCGTATCCCTGAGAAACCGCGTTGTTAACTAAGATGTCCAGGCTTCCAAAAGCCTTCTTTGTTTCGTCGAACAGCCTGGTTACATCTGTTTCATTGGATACATCGGCCTGCACAGCGATGGCTATACCACCATTGTCGGTTATCCCTTTAACCACTTTATCTGCGCCTTCCTTACTTGAGGCATAATTTACTACAACCTTTGCGCCTTCTGCCGCAAAATGTTTTGCGATGGCTGCACCTATTCCTTTTGATGCACCGGTAACTACCGCTACTTTGTTTTCTAATTTTTTCATATACAAAAGTGCGATGCCTTGGCGAGCTGCGCCTTGACATGAATCACTAAATAGTCTTGATATAGATCAATTCAAATAGCAAATAAGATAGAAACCAATAGATCTATTTAAAAGAGTTTTTCTTTAGCCTGCTCAACGTTTCCGGGGATAAACCCAAATAAGAAGCGATCATGTTTTGCGGGAACCGCTGTAGAAATTGCGGATAATTGCTGATTAAATCCTCGTAACGCTCTTCAGCTGTATAGCTCATGGCGGACTGCATTCTTTTCTGGGTTGCAATGGTGTTATTTTGACTGATTATGTTCGCCATCGCTGAAAAGGCAGGTATATGCTTAAGATACTCCTCGATTTGAGCATTGGTTGATTGCAGAACTTCCATATCCTCCAGCGCTTCAATATTAAAGCGGCTTGGCGTTAACAGGTAGAAGCTTTCAAAATCAGCCAGCCACCAGTTTTCTAAAGATAATTTCAGTATATGTTCATGTCCTTTTTCATCTACCGTAAAGGTCCTGGCAGACCCTTTTACAATAAACCCAATATACTTGCATACGTCTCCTTCCTGTAAAAAGTATTGCCGTTTTCGAAGTTTCTTGGGTTTGAAATGCGCCATCAACAAATGCTTATCATCCTCTGACAGCAATTTGCCTGATATTTCTTGAATGTAATCGAAAAGCGCATCAAAATTGGGCATTGTTCAAATATATAATTATACGCAATTTACTCAAGCTGCCTGATAAAAGACTAAAAAAAAGAGATGTTGAATCTGTCACAAGTTCACATGCTCAACAAGAAATCCCTGCTTCCGGAAGAAGCAGGGATTTGAAAGAAACTTATACTTGTTTGCAGCTACGATTCATTAGTCGAACTTGACCAGGTCCTGAAAGATGAGTTTACCCCAGGTATTTCCGTGCGCCTGCACCAGCAGTCCGCCTTCCGAAAGACCCCCAAGTTTGACTGGCGCGAAACCGAGATCGTCGGCAAGTGCAGCGATCTCCGAGGCTGCGCCATCGTCGTCGCTTGCCAGGAACACAACTCTCCTGCCACCATGTACGTCCGGATCCTGCTCAAGTTTGGCAGCCCCCAAGTGGTTGAAACCCTTAACCAGTTTTCCGCCAGTGAAGGCCTGTGCCACGAAC
>Ga0105237_10000834_pt1 | contig 42106 bp, 38 predicted proteins | sample KBSC24metaG_FD_81520 | JGI IMG/M metagenome (GOLD analysis project Ga0105237, IMG submission 81520) | Corn rhizosphere microbial communities from Kellogg Biological Station, Michigan, USA - KBS C2-4 metaG | ecosystem: Host-associated > Plants > Roots > Rhizosphere > Soil | place: Michigan, USA...
CGAAGCCTCCGGCGGCATGATGTTGTAAAGCATCCCATCCCTCAGGCTTCTTCCCTAAGATCAAGGTCGAGAACTTCCAGAAAGCTCTTGTCCATTCGCACCTGCCCCCTATCAACCAGTTTCTTGAGCAGCCGCGAGATGACTTCCCGTGAAGAATTCAGGTCGGTAGCGATCTCCGTGACGGAAACAGGAATTCGCCGGGCCTTCAACGTATCCTGTTTCTTTTGCAGGTACGAAAGTAACCTTTCATCCATATGGCGAAAAGCTATATGATCTATCGTAGTAAGTAATTCTTCAAAGCGGAATCTGTAGGTCTCCAGCACATATTGGTACCAGCTCTTATACTCGGTCATCCACTTATCCACATATTCCAGCGGAATACCGATAATCTCTGTGTCCGTCATGGCTCGGGCCATGATCTCGCAGGTCTCCTGCCTGGTGGCGTCTATCAGGGACAAGGCACACGCCTGGCCAGGCTGCAGGTAGTACATAAAAAACTCGTCTCCTTCCTCATCCTCCCGGTACACCTTTACCAATCCTTTGGTTATAATGTAAGTAGACCTGATATTCTGACCGGTCTTCATCAGCGGCTCGCCGGCGGAATATTCCCGGACGATGGCTTTCTCGGCCATATTGCTCACAAGGGCCCGTTCAAATGACGGGAATAACGTGTTCAACTGTTGCTCATCGATCATGGAGATATGCTTACATATGACAAATGTAAACATTTACTGCCCGAACCTCACCGTTTCCTCCATCGCCGTGACCAAAGTCACGGTTAACCTCGTCATCCAAAAATAATTTTGCTAAAAAATTGGAAATAATGACAGCTGTATTTTGGACAGGCCTGAAGCGAATGCCTCCGATAATGACACTGGTTTTGATCATCTCACAGGCATCCGGCCAGGATATTCCGATCCGGCTGACGGCGGATGAAGCCGTTGCCGCGGCCTTGTCGAACAGTCGGTCCCTAAAGATCGCCGCCCTGAATGAGCAGGTCGCACGGGCGCGATGTAAAGAAACGGAAGCCGCATTTCTTCCGCAGGTCGGGATATCCTGGTCGGCCATGACGACAGATAATCCCTTGAATGCGTTTGGATTCAGGCTCCAGCAAAAAGCCATCGGGCAGACAGATTTCGACCCCGCACGTCTAAACCATCCCGCCGCGACCCCGGACTTTATGACGTCATTCGATGTCCAGCAGCCGCTGCTGAACATGGACCTGGTATATCAGCGCAGGAGCATATCTATGCAGACGGAAGCCTCCCGCCTGCAAGGCCGGCGAACAAAAGAAGAGGTCATTTTCTCGACGCGCGAGGCCTACATGCAGCTTCAGCTTGCTTATCAGGTGCAAAAGGTCATGGAAGACGCACTGACTTCGACGCTGGCATTATACCTCTATACAAGCCATAGGGTGGATCAGGGGATGCTCACCAGGGCCGACGCACTAAATACCCGGGTCCGGGTGAAAACCATAGAGAGCCAGCTGGCAGAAGCAAAGTCACAGGTCAGGAATGCCTCGGATCATCTCGGGTTTTTGATGGGCCAGCCCCCCGGGCCGGTTTACGCCACCGACAGCACCCCCGGCAGTGCCACCGACACCGCCGTCGAAAATAGGTCTGCCGATCCCGCCAACAGCTCATTGCCGGATGACAGGGCCGACCTGTCCGCGCTGCGGACATCCATCCGGGCCTCCGACCTGATGATCCGGTCCCTCAGGATGAGCGCACTGCCACGGTTGAACGCATTCGGGTCCTATCAGTTCAACGACAGCAGGATGTTCGGCTTTGGCGCAGCTGGCTACATAGCAGGGGTCCGCCTGTCCTGGGATATATTCAAAGGCAATAGTATACACAACAGGAGCGCAACGCTGGCGCTGGAAAAAAGCAGGCTATCCGAACAATATGCGCTTTACAAAGAGCAGAGCGAGGTTGAGTTGAACGCAGCCCTCCGTAAGCGCGCAGATGCGGGATTCCGGATCAGCCAGCAGCAGGTTGCCGTTGCCGCCGCCGCAGAATCATACCGCATCCTTCGGGATAGATATGAACAAGGACTATCAGGCAGCACAGATGTGCTGCTGGCTCAGACGCAGGTAGCGCAGCAGCAGCTGGCGCTGGCTCGGGCAGTCTTCGACCTGGACCTGACAAGGGCCTATATCGATTTTCTAACCACTTCTTCAGAAAAATAAATTACAACAAATGGAAAATATAAAAACGCTCGTTTTAAGCATCCTTCTGGCAGGCATCATCGCGCTGGCAGGTTGCTCAGGTGTCGCCTCCCCACATACAGAAATAAATGACTCCGCTGTAATAGTGAGCATCGCCAAACCCTGCAAGGTCCATTCAGACGGCATCACCGCCAGCGGACAGGTCGAAGCCGTCCATTCCGCATCCATCAGCACCCGCCTGATGGGTACGATCACCAGGATCTATGTAAAAGTAGGCGACAAGGTCCGACAGGGACAGCTGCTCGCTACCATTAGCAGCGAAGACATTGCCGCCAAAAAGGCGCAAATAGATGCCCAGACAGCCGGCGCCCGGGCGGACCTGGACAACGCACGGAAAGATTACGACAGGTATTACGTCCTGTATAACAAACAGAGCGCAACAGCCAGCGAACTCGACAATGCCACCCTTCGCGTGGCAGCAGCAAGATCCAGACTGGAAAACACACAACAAATGCACCGGGAAGTAGACGCATTCGACGCTTATGCCCGGCTCACGGCGCCCCTTACGGGGGTTGTGACACAAAAATTGGCAGATGAAGGGAGCCTGGCAGCGCCCGGAGTTCCCATCCTCACCGTGGAACAGAACAACCAGCTGCGTGTGAACGCAACCATCGCCGAGTCGGATATCACCCGGATCTTAACAGGCGACAAGGCAGAGCTGGAGATCAGGTCCGGCGGCATCAAAACCACCGGCATCGTGACCCAGATCAGCATTTCCTCGATCGCCACGGGCGGGCAATACCAGGTAAAAATAGATCTCCCGCAGGATATCCAACATCGTCTGTACGCCGGTATGTATGTCAGTGTTTTCATTCCTGACAAACCATCGCCGCACCAGGGAACCACGTCTCCGGCGCAAAGCGCATCTGTTTTCATTCCAGGGTCCGCACTTGTTGAAAAAGATGCGCTCACAGGCGTCTACACCGTCAGCAATATGCATACCGCGCTGCTGCGATGGATAAGAACAGGCAAAAGGGCGGGTGATAAGGTGGAGGTCCTGTCGGGCCTTGACGGAAATGAGTCTTTTATAGTCAGCGCCTCAGGTAAATTATACGACGGCGTCCCCGTCATCGAAAAATAGCAAATAGATCATCCCATTATAAAAATATGAACATGCAAGAAGGCATTGCCGGAAAAATTGCAAAGGCATTCATTCAGTCGAAATTGACGATCCTGCTCATGATCGCCTTTCTTCTCATCGGCGGATACAGCACCCTATTGATCCCCCGGGAAGAAGAACCCCAGATACAAGTGCCGATCGCCGACATATTTGTCGGATACCCGGGGGCCGCACCCGAAGAAGTGGAGAGCCGCGTGAGCGAACCTCTTGAAAAGATGATCTCCAACATCAAAGGAGTGGAACATGTCTACTCCACCTCCATGCGGGGACAGGCGATGCTGATCGTGCAGTTCTATGTCGGCGAAGACGTAGAGAAAAGTATGGTAAAGGTATACGACGAACTGATGAAAAATATGGACAGGATGCCTGAAGGAATGACGATGCCGCTCATAAAAACCCGCGCCATCGATGATGTCCCCGCCTTGAGCCTCACGTTATGGAGTGACAGGGAAGACGACTACGCGCTGCGGCAGCTCGCAGAAGCCGTCACCAACGAAGTAAAAAAGGTGCCCGACGTGGCAGATGTCAAGGTCATCGGCGGCCGGAGCCGGCAGGTACGCATACTCCTCGACAAAGACAAAATGGCCGAAAACCACCTCGACTTCGCCGCCATCGCCCGTCAGATCCCCGGCGGAAATGCCCGGGCACACGGAGGCACACTTTTAAATCAGGATACCGCCTTTGTCGTAGAGGCAGGCAATTTCCTGGAAGATGCCGGGCAGGTCGCGGACCTCATGGTTGGCGTCAATGGGCAGCAGCCTGTTCACCTCCGGCAGATCGCACGCGTCATCGATGGTCCTGCACTGCCCTCTCAATATGTTTTCTTCGGCAACGGCCGGTCAGATACCTTAAAAAATACCCGCTCATTGTATCCCGCCGTGACGGTGGCGATCGCCAAGCGCAAGGGCGCCGACGCCATGCGGCTCTCGGAACAGATCCTGAAAAAGATCGACAACCTGAAAAAGCAATTGGTCCCTTCCGACGTACACTTGACTGTTACCAGGAACTTCGGGGAAACAGCCTCCGAAAAAGTGTCGGAGCTGCTATTCCACCTTTTTATCGCCATTGTCGCCGTCACCGCATTTGTCATGCTGGCAATGGGATGGCGGGGCGGACTGGTCGTATTCCTCAGCGTCCCTGTGACCTTTGCCATGACCCTCTTCAGCTATTACCTGCTCCATTATACCCTTAACCGGATCACCTTGTTCGCCCTCGTCTTTATTACAGGCATCGTAGTGGACGATTCGATCATTATTGCCGAGAACATGCACCGGCACTTCAAGCTGAAACGCCTGTCTCCTGTACAAGCCGCGATCTATTCCATCAACGAGGTCGGAAACCCCACGATCCTTGCCACTTTTACGGTCATCGCTGCGGTATTGCCCATGGCCTTCGTCTCCGGACTGATGGGACCCTATATGAGCCCGATGCCGATTGGCGCATCTATCGCGATGCTTCTTTCCCTGGTGGTGGCGCTTACACTGACACCCTACCTGGGTTATATTTTCCTGCGGGAGAAAGAAAAACGCCAGGGCGCCTCAGGGAAGGAAGCCGCTGCGCCGGAACAGACACGTATATATAAAGCCTATCGATCACTTATAAAGCCGCTGCTCGACCAAAGGTGGAAGAGATATGCCTTTATCTTCGGCACAACAGCCCTGCTGCTCGGATCCCTCAGCCTCTTCTATACCCGCAAGGTGGCACTGAAAATGCTGCCCTTCGATAACAAGAATGAATTCCAGGTCGTGATCGACATGCCCGAAGGGACCACTCTTGAAAAGACTGCAGCTGCCGCCCGTGATATTGCCACTTACATCGCCGCCCAGCCCTTAGTTGTCAACTGCCAGGGATATGTCGGCACATCCGGCCCGATCACCTTCAACGGACTTGTAAGACACTATGATCTCAGAAGAGGAGACAACGTAGCCGATATACAGGTCAACCTGGTAAATAAAGGACAACGAAAGAAGCAAAGCCACCAGCTCGCCAGGGAGATGCGACCGGGTATACGGGCCATCGCGGCAAAATATAATGCCAACGTCAAGGTCGTCGAAGTACCCCCCGGGCCGCCCGTGCTATCGACCCTCGTGGCCGAGATCTATGGTCCGGACCACCGGCAGCAGATGGACGTCGCCCGCCAGGTAAAACATCTCTTTAGCGCCACCGCCGATGTAGTGGACGTAGACTGGACGGTAGAAGATGATCAATCCGAATACGAGGTCTCGGTAGACAAAGAAAAGGCGATGCACTATGGGATTGCTTCCGCACAGGTAGTAGCAGCCATCCACAGCGCCTTGTCCGGAACTCCCGCCGGGAGCCTCCATACACCCGCATCTTACAGTCCGGTAGAGATCGAGCTGCAACTGGCAGACGCCGACAAGACCTCGATCCGCGACATTTCCAGTCTCATCGTCACGGATCAGCACGGCAATCCGATTCGCATAGGCGATATCGCCACCATTACCAGAAGCACCGCGCCGAAAACCATCTACCGTAAGGACCAGAAAAGAGTGGTTTATGTTCTGGCCGATATGGCCGGACGACAGGAAAGCCCATCTTACGCTATGATGGCCATCTCCGACAGTTTAAAAACGGTGAGCCTGCCTGCCGGTTACACCCTAAAAGAGGAATATACACACCAGCCGGAGCTCGAGGACAACTTTTCATTAAAGTGGGATGGGGAATGGCAGGTCACCTATGACGTATTTCGCGACCTGGGCATCGCCTTCCTCGTAGTGATTATCGTCATTTACATGTTGATCGTGGGCTGGTTCCAGAATTTCCTCGTACCCCTCGTCATGCTCTCCGCCATACCGCTATCGCTGATAGGTATCATAATCGGCCATTGGCTGATGGGAGCCTTTTTTTCCGCCACCTCCATGGTCGGGTTCATTGCTCTGGCAGGGGTCATGGTTCGAAATAGCGTTCTGCTCATCGACTTCATCGACATTCGCCTAAAAGAAGGCGTATCCCTGAACCAGGCCATCATCGACGCCGGGGCAGTCCGCACCACACCCATCTTGCTGACGGCAGGCGCCGTCGTATTGGGCGCCGTGATCATTCTCTTCGACCCCATCTTCCAGGGACTGGCCATCGCTCTGATAGGAGGCACCATAACGTCTACCTTCCTCACCTTGCTGGTAGTCCCGCTATTATACCATAAAATGCTGAAAAAGAAATATGTCACATTTTCTTCGTTATTTTAGGAAAATCATCTCATGTGAAGATCCATGTTCTGCTTTGCGTCCTGTTGCAGTGCTCTTTGGTTGCCCGGTCCCAGACCGATTCCATCACCATCGGGAACAAGACAGTCTCCCGGAAATTCTATTTCCGGAGAGATTCTACCGGATTCGTTACAAAGGGATTTATCAATAAAGCCGTCCATCAGAATTACGCAAATCCAAAAACAGAGGAATTCAATATCCACATCAACGACAGCCTGCTGAATGGACTCAACTGCTGGTATCTCGATCACTCTGTAAAGGACAGCAGTGACACAAAAACGCTGACCGTCACGCTCAGGACGCCCTTGCCGGATGTCTATATTCAGCTGATATACGAGATATACGCGGACCTCCCCGTTGTTCGAAAACAGTTAAAGGTCATCAATAGCAGTGCCGCCGGCCTTGCCCTCACCGATCTTGATGTGGAAAGCATGGATTTTCAGGTAGTGGATAAATACCTGAATGAGGTCTATTACAACTATGGCAGCAATTTGACACGCCTCCCCTTCAAGGGCGATTATAACGACGTTGCCGTAATGCTATACAATGTCGCTGCGGCACAGGGAGCGATATTTGGCAATGAGGCCCCGGGTGTTTTAAAGAATACAGACATTTACGCCACCATTCATGGGCGCTTACAGATAGGCATGCGGCATATAAAGGAAACATTTCCTTTCTCGGCCCGGGTGCAGCCGGGAGAAACATTCACCAGCCCAAAAACATTTATCTATGTTTTTTCCTCACCCAAATGGCAGGAAGGTTTTGAAGGAGGATATAAGGAATTCATCAGGAAATACCTTGGCGTTAGCTTATACTCCCAAAAACACAGCCCCCTGTTTCTTTACGACACCTGGCGGCCTTTTGAAGACGCCATCGATGAGAAGCTTCTAAAAGACTGCGCAAATAAGCTATCCGCCATCGGTACCGACCTGTTCATAATAGACGCAGGCTGGTATAAATATTCAGGGGACTTTATTCCGGATAGCTCCAAATTCCCCCATGGAATAAAGGCGACATGCGATTACATTCGGAGCAAGGGCATGCAAGTGGGAATATGGTTTACATTGGCCAGCGTCAACGCAAAAAGCAGGATTGCACTGCAACACCCGGATTGGATTGTCAAGGACAGGAACGGCAAAACCACCAACCTCCACAGCATGGCTGTTTATACGGATGGCACGGCATGGGGAGACGCATTAAAGACCATGTCGCTGGGTTCGCCCTATTACGATTATATAAAGAATTGTATCAGCACCTATATAAAGGAGCTCGGTGTTACCTATGTAAAGCTCGACCTGTCGATGCTTCTTTCAGCATATGTATATCAACCCAGCCTTACAGGCGATTATGAAACCAATAGCTCGAAGACATATCGCGACCATGCATCATCTTATTGGGTCATTTATCAGCGGTGTATGCAATTGATGGACTCTCTGCATAAAGCATTCCCGGGAATATTGATCGATTGCACTTTTGAAACATGGGGGCGGAATAATGTAGTGGACTATGCCTTGCTGGAACATGCAGATTACGACTGGGTCGCCAATATTGAATTCGCCCGCCCCATCGGCGCTATTTCCATACGACAGATGACCTATGATCGTGCGCGGGTCATCCCCAACAGTACACTGCTCATTGGAAGTCAGTACATCGACTATGTCAATTACAAATACACCTATTTCTCGCTGGCCGCCGGCTCGCTGGTAATGTTGGGTGATCCGAGAAAATTAACTCCCGGGCAGCTGGAATTTTATAACAAATGGAACAACTATTTAAAACGGATAGAACAGAAATACCAATACTCGCAATATTTTGAGCTATATGATATTTTCGACAGGCCGACGGATAACAATTGGGATGGATGCTACCGCATAAACACCGAAAAAGGCGGCGGGCTCATGTTCTTCTATCGGAACAACTCCTTGGATCAGCGCCGTACCTTTAGGATCCCATGCCTTTTGCCGGAGGCCCGGTATAAAATATTTTCTTTCGGGGACGGCAAAACGCTTGGCACATTCACAGGAAAGACATTGATGGAAGAAGGCTTTACGGTCACCATCCCTTCGACATATACGGCACAGGTGCTGACCATAGAAAAAGAATAGATGTATCGTAAGCGAACAGCCCATGTATCAAAAACGAACAAGCGCTCATTTATGACACAAATACCACTCTGTAAATCAGTTATATGATTTACGGCACTGTCTTGGAACACCATTTCGACGATATTCCCCATTACCATTCAACGCATTTGTATGATCAGGAACTTTTTCAAAGTAGCATACCGGAACCTTCTCCGCAATAAAGGGATCTCGGCGATCAACATCACAGGTTTGGCCATCGGCATGGCCACCGCTATGCTGATTTGGTTATGGATACAGGACGAGATCAGCTATGACAGGTTCCATAAGAACAAAGACAGGATATACGAAGTGTGGAACCGGGTCCGGTATGAGAACAAGTTCTCTTGTTGGAATAGCGTTTCAGCCCCAACGGCTCGTGCGCTGGAGAAGGATGTGCCTGAGATAGAGCGTTCGGTAAGGGTCAAGTCAAAAGGACCCTCCCTTCTTATAGCGGGCGATAAAAAAATAATGAAGTCGGGTGGTATTGTCGATACCGGATTTTTGCAGATGTTCAGTTTCCCCATGCTGAAAGGCGATCCCTCCACCGCGCTAAATGACATCCATTCGATCGTACTCACCGAAAAGACAGCAAAAAGTTTATTCGGCGATGCCGACGCAATGGGAAAAACCATAGAACTGGAGGATAAAGAGAGTTTTATTGTCAGGGGCGTTTTAAAAGACATGCCTGACAATACAAGGTTTTATTGTGATTATTTATTACCCTGGTCATATATAAAATACGGCGAAGGGCAGGATCTGGGCTGGGGGGATAACAGTACCTCCACCTATGTGATGCTAAAGCCAAATACAAGCTTTATTGCAGCGGACCAGAAAGTAAAAGGACTAAAACAAAAGTACGACGATGGGGCAAAAAAGCAAAAATGGGAGTTATTTCTTTACCCGCTTGAAAGATGGCGTTTGTATTCGAGCTTTACCGATGGAGTGGAAGACGCAGGTGGCCGCAGTACATACATAAAGATATTCAGCATCATCGCATGCTTTATACTTTTGATCGCATGCATCAATTTCATGAACCTGAGTACCGCGCGAAGTGAAAAAAGAGCCAAAGAGGTGGGAATACGCAAGGTAGTTGGCGCCAGAAAAAGCGCTCTTATCATCCAGTTTATCGGGGAGTCCTTTTTCCTCGCCTGTCTGGCAGGCACTATAGCCATCGTTATCGTTCAGCTAAGCCTGCCCGCCTACAACCAATTTACAGAGAAAAACTTATCCCTTGACTTCGGCAATATCTATACCTGGATCGCCTTCATCGGATTTATCCTGTTCACCGGCTTGTTGGCAGGAAGCTATCCCGCCTTCTTTCTTTCATCCTTCCGGCCTGTAAAAGTACTAAAAGGGACATTCAGGAAAGCCCATGCGCTGATCACACCAAGAAAGGCACTGGTTGTCCTGCAGTTCACCTTCGCCATCATCCTTATCATTTGCACCATCATCGTAAAACAGCAGATCGACTATGCGCGTGAAAGGGCTACGGGTTATAATAGGGACAATCTTGTTTACCATTTCATGACGGGAGATATCCCTAAGAACTATGCATTGATAAAAAACGAGCTGCTTTCATCAGGCATTGCCACATCGATAACCAAAACAAACTCTCCCCTCACGGAAAGGTGGAGCAACGGATGGGGTCAGAACTGGGAAGGAAAGGACGCGAATGACAATACATCCTTCGATCGGTATTTGTGTGACGAAGGATTGGGCGCTACGGCCGGTTTACAATTTGTCCAAGGGCGGGATCTCGACCTGGAAAAATTCCCGAGCGACTCGACAGGGCTGATCATAAACGAATCGTCGTTAAAAGTGATGAAATTCAAAAACCCGATAGGGCAGAAAGTCAATGACCTTGGCATCGACTGGCACATCGTAGGGGTCATAAAGGATTTTATACTCACCAACCCTTATGAGCCGACAAGACCGATATTGATATGCGGCGCAAAAAGTAAATTCATGACGTTCGACGTGGTACAGATAAAATTGAATGGGAAGAATCTCACTTCGGCCAATCTAAAAGGGGCCGAGGCCATCTTCAAAAAATATAACCCTGACTATCCGTTTGAATACAAGTTCGTTGACGAAGCCTATGCAAAAAAGTTCGATGACGAGCGCCTCCAGGGAACTTTAGCTGCATTGTTTGCCGCGCTGACCATATTTATTTCATGCCTTGGTCTGTTTGGTCTCGCCACCTATATGGCCGAGAGCAGGATAAAGGAGATAGGAGTACGAAAAGTACTGGGCGCTTCCGTGGCCGGGATCACAACCCTGCTATCAAAAGATTTTGTCCGGCTCGTCATTGTTTCATTCATCATAGCTGCCCCATTGGCTTATTGGGCTATGTCTAAATGGTTGGCGGATTATACCTATCGCGTAAGCATCAGCTGGTGGGTGTTTGCATTGGCAGGCTTCCTGTCTGTGGCTATAGCATTGCTGACAGTAAGTTACCAGTCCATACGGGCGGCAATAGCCAATCCTGCAAAAAGCCTGCGAACGGAATAAACTCGAGGAAATATTTCCCTGATATGGGAGCTGTGTCACGCTCCGTGACATCTTCATAAGCCCGCCGCACCCCAGCGGCCCGGGGCATGATAATTGCTTCGCATAACCACTCTCTAAAATCAACCGATCATGAATAGTATTTCCGTCCGCCTCCGTCACACTATTACTGCCTCTGCGGTGATATTTTCCATGCTGTCTGCCTCCACCGGCTGCAAAAAAGTACAACATGAGAATCCTGCCATAGGGTCTTTGTATTCCGCAGATGGAAATTGCTTTGTCGACGCTCCCCACTCAACTTATTTTACAGGTACTGCATCGGATTCCAATTATGTATTGGCATCCGTCCATGTCTCCAGCCCGGGGTCTTATAATATTACTACGGACAAACAGAATGGGGTCATATTTTCCGCTACCGGTACGTTCACGGATACAGGCAAAACATCAGTAAAACTCAGGGCGAATGGCGTCTTTACAAAGCCTATTCTCACGTATTTCAACCTCACGTTCGATACCACCCTATGTCAGTTCTGGGTTCCCGTAGAGGACAGCACAGGGCTTTCCATGACCCCCGGCTCCTGGAAATTCACAGCCGGCGGGCGCATGTATCAGGGCACGGGTACCGCCGTATGGTATGAGCTTCCGGCGCTTGGCGATAAATACAGGTGGTATGGGTCCTCGTCCGGGTTCACCGACACATCCTTGAACATAGAGCTCGCAGTATTCTACGACACGGCCGGAGGAGCTAACCCTACCTACTTCATCGACAACAACTTCGACTTCAAAACATCCCGGTTTGATTCTACTGCAAAGGTTCATTTTTTCGCCAATTATCAGACTCCTGACGCGGTGATCTATATTCGCCGGATCAACGATTTTGTGTACACCTTCAACGGCATGGCGATGGATGCGAACAACAATATTGTGCCCATTACGGACGCCTGGTGGAGGGAGGCCGGCCACCGGTTTGTCAACGAGGAATAGCCTATTTTTCCAGGGACACGAACAACTCCGCCGCCAGCGGCTTGGCCTTCAGCCATTCAGCCGCCCGGACCACATCCGCCTTGTTGGCAGACAGGAATTTGATATTCAACTAAATGTTCCTATATTGAATTTCTCAGACAAAATGGACAAAGACATGACCAACTCCTCCACACAAGATCAGCGCATAGCAAAAATGACCTTTGCATCCGTCTATCCTTTGTATCTCGCAAAAGTGGAGAAGAAAGGCAGAACAAAAGAAGAATTGCACCAGGTCATAGAATGGCTAACAGGCTTCGGCAACAAAAAACTGCAGGAATTAATAAAAGAAAAAGCAACTTTTGAAACATTCTTCCAAGACGCTACGCTTAACCCCCATGTGCACCTCATCACCGGGGTCATCTGTGGGTATCGTGTAGAGGACATCAAGGATCCCCTGACACAGCAGGTCCGGTATCTGGACAAGCTGGTGGACGAACTGGCAAAAGGCAGGAAGATGGAAAAGATCTTGCGTGGCTGATTCCACCGGACTAACATTACCCAACAATGGAAAGATCAGACCGCTCCATTCATAACATTTGCAAGGGCCAATTTGATATTATTTCACGTATTCCAGCGCAACACATCCTGATTTAAAAACTCTTGAATTGGCAAGTTTTAACCGCAGATTCTCGATCAGATTAACCCCGTCGAACAACCTTCTCCCCTCCCCTACGACGGCCGGATGAACGACAATACGAAACTCATCGATCAGGTCGAGCTCGACAAGCTGCGAAGGAAGATCCACACCACCGAGTAATATATCTCCTCCCTGCTCCTGTTTCAATTTAAGTATCTCCTCTTTAAGATTCCCCCTGATGATCCGCGTATTTTCCCCTTCCCCCTTTTCCAACGTTCTCGAAACGACAACAATTTGCCTGACAGCGGCAAATGCCTGCGCAAAGTCATTCATATATTTCGTCGTTCCCGATAAGTCTTTTGCCATATCGGTCCAAAAAGGCACCATCAACTGATAGGTTATACGCCCATAAAGCAGTGCATCCGCCTCCCGCATTTGCTGTCCGAAATACGCATGTATCTCTTCATCGCCGCCCATTTTCGTGTGGTCGCAACAGCCATCGAGGCTTAGGTTGATCCCGAAGATTACTTTTCTCATATCATCGCCTTTCCTCAAAACTAGAACATTTTTCTAAGCCCGAAGCCTGGTAGGAAATCACAGAAGAAATGATCAATATGCCTGAACACCCTTCCCATCGGGTGTGGGCAACAGTGGTTTTTTAGGTTTTATGGTATTGAAGTCGACCACCCCATTCTCCCTCGCCCAATCAAAATACAAACGGGATAACTTGTTTACTATCTCCGCATTTTGAGCAGAAAGGTCTCTGGTTTCTCCCTTGTCTTCGGAAATATCATATAGCTCCCATTGGTAGGACGGGAATATGGAAACCAGCTTCCACTTTCCAAGCCGTACCGCCCGGTTGCCGGCCCGCTCCCAAAATAGGGGGCGCTCCTCCAAAGCTGTTTGCGCTAGCAAAACATTCTTCAAGCTCTTTCCCGGCAGCTTATAGGAATTGACACCGTTGTATTTTAAGGGATAGGCAACACCTGCTATATCATAGAAGGTCGGTGCCAGATCAATAATATGGCCATCGCCCTGCAGTATGGCGCCCGCCTTAATTTGCCCGGGATACCAGGCAATAAATGGTGTGCAAATACCGCCTTCGTAGGCATAAGATTTAAATGCCCGGTAGGGCGTATTGGAAGCATACGACCAGTTCTTATATTGCGACTCAAAACTTCCCGCCGTTCCAACAGGACCTTCATTGGCTGCTGCACCCTGCAATCGGGATACATCCTCTACGGGTGCGCCGTTATCCGACAGAAAAAATAGGATGGTATTGTCGGATGCCTTTATATCCCGGAGTGTTCCCAATACGCGCCCTATTTGCTGGTCCAGCCGATCGACCATGGCTGCATAAACCTCCATTTTCCTCGCCCAGAAGCGCTGCTCCTCATAAGTCAGGCTTTTCCAGTCCGGAATATCACTGTCTTTTACAGAGGGCCTGGTGTTGGCAGGCATGATGCCCAGCTCTTTTTGCTTCTTCAACCTTTGTGCTCTTATCGAATCCCAGCCAATATCATACAAACCCTTGTACTTTTCAATGTCCTCCTTTTTCGCCTGCAACGGCCAGTGCGGCGCATTGTATGCCAGATAGAGAAAAAAAGGCTTAGGGGTTTTTGATGCTTCTTTTAAATACTGCACTGCATAGTCGGTGATCTTATCAGTGGCATAAAAATCCGGGTCATTCCGAAATGAAATTGCCTTATTGTCGTCATAAAAAGGTCCTGGTTCACGAATCCCTTTTTGAACGGCGGGGCCATACAGGTAAGAAGAGGCACCGCCTAAAAACCCAAAAGCATGATCGAATCCCCGCTGAACAGGCCATTCATTATTGGAACTATCCCCTCCCACATGCCACTTGCCTGAAAGATATGTTTGATATCCACCCTGTTTCAATACCTCGGCAAAAGTGATAGACTCTTTGTTCAAATAACCCTGGTAAGGCGGTAGGCCAAGGTTAATATTGAAATACCCGATCCCTGCCTTGTGTGGATACTGTCCCGTAAGGACGGAAGCCCTTGTAGGGGCGCAAATGGAATTATTGTAAAATTGTGTAAACCGCATCCCTTCTGCCGCCAGCCTGTCGAGATTAGGCGTGTGTATTTCTGAACCATATGAACCAAGATCAGAATAACCCATGTCATCAACCAATATTAAAATGATATTGGGTCGTTTCTGCCCATTGGCCTTATAGCAGCAACCCGCAAAGACCAACAATACGATTATCTGGGAAATGCTGCGCATGTGACATTTTTTAATCTCTTTTACCAAATTACTTTTAACGCTGCAGTTCGTGATCGAGGCAAACTACCCCTGAGCGAAAAACATGGGTTTTCACAAGCTTCAACGACTGCTTCTCTTTAATTCCTTTAAACGCCGGGATCCCCTTACCCAGCAATACCGGGTTGACGAAAAGCCAGCATCCATCGATCAGATCTTCTGCCAGAAGGGCATGCGCCGTGGTAGGACTTCCAAAAAGCAGGATTTCTCCTGTTGTTTCCTTCTTTAATTGGCGAAGGGCCGCAGCATAGTCCTTTCCGATCACCGTCGTATTCGTAAATTCGGCCTGATCCAGCGTTTTTGACACTACTACTTTGTGCGCGCGCTTGTACCATGCGGAATGTACCTTGTCGTGTTTGCTTGCGTCGGGTTCGTCCGCCGCCGTTGGCCAATAGCTTTCCATCATCTCAAAGGTAACCCTCCCGTATAATGCAGTATCGGATTTCGCGATCCTTTCCTCTACGAAATCAAAGATCTCCTCATCTACACGGATCCAATTCATTTCACCTTTTTCACCGGCGGCAAAGCCATCCAGCGACACATGCATAAATAATACTATCTTTCCCATATCGGTTCTATTTTAAATCTAATGTTCGTTTTGTTGCTGCTAATTTAGACAATTGCTTTGTTTGTGACACAAATCTCGGGCAAATGCCGCCAATACAATTTGGCAAAATCGACAAGTAGCGGGGGCAATCAGGACAAATATTTGTTGATTTCTATGAAATGGATTACACGCGAAAAACCCAAAATTGACCGCCTGGCATGCCCTTGGCTAATCCGACGATTCATTGATGACGAAGCAGAGATTATCTATGTTCCATATGACCAGGTATTGGAAAAAGCCAGCGTGTTGTCTGCAACCCCGTTTGATATACCCGGTGTAGAATATACCCATTATGGAGCTGAATGTACTTTCGATTACTTTATCCGTAAACATAACATAAAAGACCCCGCGCTCGATACCCTGGCCGTGATTGTCAGGGGTACGGATACCGACCATCATGAACTTGCGCCCGAGTGTTCCGGATTTTGGGCGATCTCAGCTGGCTTGGCGTATAACCACCGGGATGATCAGGAATTATTGGAGAAAGGATTGATCTTATACGATGCCCTTTATAGCTGGGCCGGACACCTCCAGAACGAAAAGCACACACAACAGCCTTTTGAATATCTTCTACTAAATGTATTTCACACTTACCTGGAACAAAAACCTGGCATCGGTAAAAAAATCCCGGCCTGGGTACAGGAACTAAAAGATACGATCCAGGACCACATCGACGACAATTTGAGCTTAAAAGAACTGTCCAAATCACTGGACATAAACCCGTCCTACTTATCCCGTGAGTTCTCCAGGTATTTTGAAGACCTCTCCTTCGGGGAGTACATCCGGAAGTTGCGGATTGAAAAAGCAAAGGAGCTAATGGAAAATCCAGCCTATTCTCTCACGGAAGTAGCCTATCTCACCGGATTTTCCGACCAAAGCCATTTTACCCGGATATTTAAAAGGCACACCGGCCAAAGCCCCTCCGACTACAAGAAAAATAGGAAGAAAAAGTAATTTCTGTACAAACAGGTCATTTCTGTTCTATTTCATTCGTTTACACGGGTGTACCATTGCATTTTTGAATGGATCAATAATGAGCGCAACCCCCGGCTATACCTTGCGGCAGCTATGCCTTTATTTCCTGAAACTGGGTACTATCGGCTTTGGAGGTCCGGTCGCATTGATAGGGTATATGCACCGGGATTTGGTAGAACACCGCAGATGGATGACGGAAGAAGAGTATAAGGAGGGGCTCGCCCTGGCCCAATTGGCACCCGGTCCCCTGGCAGCGCAGCTTAGCATTTATCTGGGATTTGTACATTATCGTTATCGGGGAGCCGCCCTTGTCGGGGCAGCCTTTGTACTACCCTCCTTCCTGATGGTCGTCTTGCTGGGTATGACCTACAAATTATTTGGCGGCATGCCTTGGATGCGGGCGGTTTTTTACGGCGTTGGCGCAGCCGTTACCGGCATCATTGCAGTGAGCTGCTATAAACTGACTATAAAATCCATCAGCAGGCTAAAGCCAACCCGGATCAAACAGCATTGGATGCTATGGGCAGCCTACCTCATCGGCCTGATCATGACGGTCATCACCCGTTCTGAGCCCTTATGGTGGTTGATTGGTGCGGCATTGGTTTATATGTTCGTCAAAGCTCCTCCGGCCTGGCTGCGGACCACCGGGTCTTCGGTTCCCTCGTTGCTCTTGCTGGGAACTGGCTTTTGGAATGCTACCCCCGGTGTCCTGGAAAAGATCGGCTGGTTCTTTTTTAAGGCGGGCGCCTTTGTTTTTGGCAGCGGACTGGCCATCGTCCCTTTCCTCCACGGGGGAGTCGTGAACGACTACCATTGGCTGAATGAAGCAGAATTCCTGGATGCGGTGGCCGTAGCCATGATCACACCCGGCCCGGTAGTGATCACTGTCGGTTTCATTGGCTACCTTGTGGCAGGTTTCCCGGGGGCGGTAGTAGCTGCCCTGGCCACCTTTTTGCCGTGTTATTTATTTACAGTGATTCCGGCCCCGCATTTTAAACGCATCGCAGGTAACGCCTCCATCAAGACCTTCGTAGACGGGATCACGGCGGCTGTCATCGGGTAGCTCACAGGGGCTGTAGTGATCATTGCCCTACGCAGCGTCTATGACTGGCCCACCGGATTACTGGCAGCAGCAAGTTGTCTCGCCCTGATTTATACAAGGAGGCTAAAAGAGCCTTACATCATATTAATAGCCGCAACAGCAGGACTTATCTTAAAAATGGTCATTCATTAAACCACCAAATATGACAGTCATGAAAACGTTAACAAGTTGCATTTTCATAGTTTTATTCGTTTCCCAAGCCCATGCGCAGGTAGATTCTGTGGCCCTGGATAAGGCTTTTGGCAAAAAAGGTACGGTACAGGGTAATGTTTACCGGATTACTTTCCCCCGCTCGGATTTGAAAGTGACCATCAACGACTTTTTGATCGCGCCAGGTCTGGCCCTTACATCCTGGGTAGCCATCCATAAAATGGGGCAAACCTCCATGATGATGGGAGACTTTGTGATGCTGGACACAGAAGAGCCGACGGTAGTAGCGAAATTGGTGAGCCTGGGATTGGGCGTAACAGCCATCCACAACCACCTCGTAGGTGAAAAACCCGCCATTAAGTTTCTCCATTTTTCGGGCAGCGGAGACGCTATAAAGCTGGCCGAAGATATAAAGTCCGCCTTTGCCCTGACAGGTACACCCCTTGGAGCGGCCGCCGCTCCTGCCGCGAGCACAGTAGATTGGTCAGCCGTAGAAGCCGTTCTGGGCAGCAAAGGAAAGAAGAGCGGGGCTACAATATCCTATAGTTTCCCCCGTAACGAAAAGCTGCTGGAGAGTGGTATGGAAATGCCGCCGGCCATGGGTATGGCAACGGGCATCAATTTACAGATGGAAGGAGGCAAAGCAGGTACGACTGGTGATTTTGTACTGTTGGCTGATGAGGTAAACCCCGTCGTAAAGGCATTGGTTGACAACGGCATTAATGTAACAGCCATACACAATCATATGCTGTATGACGAGCCGCGTCTGTTCATGCTGCATTTCTGGGGAGTAGGTGATCCCGAAAAGGTAGCAGCGGGCCTAAAGGCGGCATTGGATAAAACCAATTCCAAAAAATAAAACCTTTGTTATGAAATGGATTATCCGTGGGGCAGATACGGACCGCTTTGACCTGGCTGCGCAGTGCGCCGGTTTGTGGGCTATCTCTGCCGGATTATCACATAACTATAAGGATGATCAGGAGCAGCTGACCGAGGGTATGAAAATATACGATGCACTGTATGCCTGGGCAAAGCTTGCACAAGGCGAACGGCACACCTGGAACCCGGCCGACAATAAAATATGAAAGCTATGATGTACATATATATAACATTGCTGCTGGCCTGTCACAACGGGCCGGACACGTCGCATGTAGAAAAGGGCCTGCTGCATCTGGAGGCGAAGATCCTGCTGCCGGGAGTGAGCGGACGGATCGACCACTTGGCCTATGACTCATCGGAGCGTCGTTTGTTTGTCGCTGCACTTGGCAATAATACGGTAGAGGTGGTAGACCTGACAACCCGGCGACAACTGCACTCGATCACAAGTCTGCATGGACCGCAGGGAGTTCAATATCTTCCCGCTCTCGCCAGGTTAGTCGTGGCTAACGGGAACGACGGGGCCTGCATCTTTTATGATGGTAAAAGCTATGGAGAAGTAGGGCGTGTGGCTTTGGGAGACGATGCAGATAATGTTCGGTCTGACGGGTCAAGGGTGTACGTAGGATACGGCAGCGGCGGGATCGCGGTCATCGACCCGACGACAATGAAAAAACTGGGCGATCTCCCATTAAACGGCCATCCCGAATCTTTCCAACTGGCCGATTCCGGGCAGGTATTTATAAATGTACCGGATGCCGGCGAGATTGTAGCCGGAGACCTGGGATTATTGACTGTCCGAGGGCAATGGAAAAATAGCGGGGCTTCAGCCAATTTCCCCATGGCTGTGGACAGACAAGGCAAACGTCTGTTCATAGCGTATCGCCATCCGGCGCAGCTGCGCATTTTGGACAGCCGGACAGGTAAGGTGCAGGCTTCGGCTCCCTGTGTAGGAGATGCGGACGACGTTTTCTACGAAAAGGTTTCGGGACTGGTCTTTATATCAGGAGGTGAGGGATATATTGACGTATTCAGAGGGGCTGTACTGGTCAACCACATTACCACCCGCAAAGGAGCACGGACTTCTCTTTGGCTGCCAGGAGAAAGAAAGTTGATCCTGGCGGTCCCGGCACGAGGCGGAGACGAGGCTGCATTGTGGGTTTATGGAATGTAAGCGCTATTGTTCAGGGCTGCTGGGAATTGCATCCATCTCACTGGATTTATCGGCTTTCGTCACCAATTTGCCGAATTTCCACATAAAGTTGATGCCGATTGAGCGGAAGGGTACCCTGCGAAGACTGCTGCTCACGAATCCCGGCCCATAAAGATCAGTGCGCTGGTCTACATATTTATGCAGAAAGTTATTGGCCGTCAGGGCAATACTTCCTTTTTTATTCCAAAATTGTTTTCTGAATGCCAGACTGTAGGTGGTAAAAGATGGATAAAATCCTTGCGCTTCACGGTGGTGAGAACTGAAAGTTCCGAAGAACTCGCCCAGGAAATTGCTGCTTATCTGGTAAGAGGTGTTGATGTTGGATCGGAAGATGGCGGTGCTGGAATTATATCCGGGATCTACCTGGTTGATCGTGTGTCTGTAGAAATAAATAATATTTGAACGAATATTGAGTTTTTCGCTTAGGTGTAGATCAAAGAACAGGTTAGCCCCTGCGTTCTCTTCGATCCCGATGTTCTTTCGGGTGGTGACGGCTACATTAGTGTAGGTGGTATCTCCTACCTGAATGGATGGATAATAAACGATGAACGGCTGAATATCACCATTACTTTGCCTGTAGTAAAGCGTGAACATGAAGGACCCGGTTTTCCCCAAATCTTTAGTATAGACGGCCTCATAGCGATCCCATATTTCCGGCTTCAGGACGGGGTTGCCCGTAGAGATATTTTTTGGGTCGCTTGTATTGATGAATGGATTTAGGTCTGAGTAGTCGGGGCGGTTGATCCGGATGGTGAAACTCAGTTTAACGGTCTGCGATTCATCGAGCTTTCTCATGAGAAATATCGAAGGGATCCAGGTATTGTACCCGTTGGCTATATTTTGGTGTGCATTGGCGTAAAAGGCATTGATCTGCGTTCGTTCGTACCGGCCGCCCAGCCTTGCCTCCAATACCTTGCCGATAGAGAAGTTCAATTCAGCATAGGCCGCATACACTTTTTGGTGGTAGTTCAGGTTATTGGACAGCGCAGAGCTGAATATATAGTCGGTGGAAAATAATTGCCAGACCAACGCTTCACCGGTACTGGAAATGTCATATCCGCTGAATTTTCCTCCCATTCCGATATTTACACCTTTTTTGATAGGCTGGACATAATCAATTTTCGCTTCATATTCACTTTCCGTGGCGGGATTATGGTTTCTGGTGCCATAGATCAAAGAGTCCCGGGGTTGTAAATATTGATCGTTGGCCGACATGACCAGGTTATGGGAGAAACTTGCATCCACCCCGATCTCCAGTTGCTGCTCACTGTTGTCGAATGTGTGTTTATAGTTCAAACTGGGATCGATGCTGTACTGCCGGAAGCTGCCGGTAGTACGATTGATGGTACTTGTATCCGAAAATGCGCCGCCGGCAACCTTTTGTATTTGCTCCAATTGATTAACACTGCCGTGCCACCGGTTTCCAAAATCGGCATAGTTGAGAGAGCCGGAAATGCTATTCGTGGGGCTGGCGGACCAGTCGAATCCCATGCCTGTCTGAAACCCATGACGGTCAAAGTCCGTGCTGCTGGTTTGTTGCAATACGGCATTTGTTTTCGTGGCAGTATCGGTGGACGTACGCACGGAATTGCTGGGTGTGGTGGTCGTCAGCCGGGCATTGCCGTTCAGAAAGGCGTTCAGTCCGAATGTCCCCTTTCGCGCGTTGATGTTGATGGAACCGTTTTGCAGCAGCGTTCCAGCCGTAAGGGAAACATTACCGTTGATACCCTGGATGGTGCTGTGCTTCAGGATAATGTTGATGATGCCGCCCGTCCCCTGTGCATCGTATTTTGCACCGGGATTGGTAATGACCTCGATGCTCTTTATCTGGCTGGCAGGTATGGATTGGAGTACATCCGTGATGTTGCTTCCGAAAATGGTAGAGGGCTTTCCGTTAATGAGAAAAAGTACATTGCCGCTGCCCGCCAGTTCCACATTGCCGTCTGCATCCACCGATACCTGGGGTACTTTTTGAAGCAGGTCGGTCGCTACACCCGTTTGTGACGTGACGTCCCTTTCGGCGTTAAATATTATTTTATCGATTTTGTTCTCCACCAGCTTTTTTTGCCCCGTCACCGTGACTCCTGTAAGGGTTTGGCCGCTGGAGGCAAGCGGTATCCCGCCCAGCGCCAGGCTGGGTTGGGCAGCCAATAATTTTATATTCCGTGTGTGGGTCTTGTAGCCGATGAACTCAACAGCGAGGCGGTAGTCTCCGGGAGGGAGATTTTCAATACTGAATTTACCAGTGCTGTCCGTAGATATACCCGCGACAGGCTTGGAGTGGCCTATCTTGTAAAGGGTTATGGTGGCATACTCAATGGGCTGGCCCGATAGAGAGTCAATGATTTTGCCGCTCACCTTTCCCGGTTTGGATTCCGGTGAGGTTTCCTGGGACCAGACGGGTGATCCGAAATACACAAGCAAAATGAAGAGCACAAAACATCGCATGACTGCAAAATTACGGTATCTCCCCGTACCCGCTTTTGTCAACCACCTGAACGAACGACCAACCCTTCTTCCCATCGGGTCATCCGGGTGGACAACATGATCAGCAGCCGGCTATTGGCCATGCTAAGCAGCATCGAAGGAAGTATCTTGAAGAACCCCCGCTTGATGGTGAGACCAACTTCCATCAGGGGAAAAATATGGCTCAGCAGGCCCAATCCGAAGAAGACGACACCCACGGCATAGAGCCAGTCCCGTGCCGGCCTGCTCAGCCGCCTGTTCACCAGCACATCGGCCAGGAATACAGCCGCCCACAAAAAGATGAAATATCCCCAGAGATTTAGGCTCCAGGCGCTCGTCACCAGTTCCGTGACCATATTCACATATACATGGTACAACGCACTCAGTTGCAACAGATGGGGGTTCGTCAGGCTGCTGATATCATACCGCACGGGCAGGTAATAATTAATATAGAGCCAGGTGGTGAGAAAATAGGCCGCCAGGGACGGAAGAAGGAAAAGAACACACCGCCGGACCATTTTACCCAGGGGTTTTTTGTTCCGCCAGTCTTTACGAACGATCAGGGGAAGAAAGAATGCCGCCAGCACCAGGGTCTCGCTCCTGATATAAGTGGAGACACCCATCAGGAGGGCCGCGAAAAAAAACTCGCCCGGCGCCCCGTCCTTCCCATCACTTCGAAAAAGAAAATATATCCCCAGGAAGAAGAAGACCATATTGCTGTAGTCGTACAGGATCATGAACGAGTAGGCATACAGCTCGGGCGCCATGGTCATCAGCAGCAGGAGCAATCCCGCCAGGATGGGATGAAGCGTCAGCTTCAGCAGTTGGTAAAGCAGACAGGTAAAGCTTACAAAGACGATGCTCAACCATACCTGTCCGAAAGGGAACCCCGCCATTTTATAGATCACCTGCAGACCTATGAGGAAGGGAGACTTGAATTGGTTGTTGGTCGTGGAAAGGTCGACGGTAAAAAATGAGTTTGCTATCGTGTGTTCCCGAACGGCATATTCCGCAATAGCTTCCGGTCCCGATAGCGCATCCCGGGACGTGGGGGGCAGGTAATAGCATCTCCACACGCTGACAAAGATGAGAAAGGAGAGAAGGAGGAGGAAAGGTAACTCATAACTGCGAATGCGTATAGGCGATAGGATGCTTTTCAACGTCTGTGACGGGCGCGTGGTTCCCCGGTCCGCCCGGACCGGGCGAAGCCAGCCTGTATTCAGCAGGAGAGAAACCAGTCCCATCGAGCCGAACACCGTGACGGGATACAGCGGACAGTGACACAACTGCAACAGGAAGGGAAGGAGGGAATCCACCGCGATACCCGCCAAAAATGCGAGGGGGAGGATGACCAGCGGCTTATGGTCGATACGCAGGAGTCTAAGCAGCCCGTATCCCGTGAAAAAATGACAAATGATAAGGAGGGTCAGCGCCATGGAGGACTATAATGTAGGGGTGAACGATCTGTAACGGGTAAGTATCTCCTGCAGTTGCCGGGGTGTCTGGATGTGCTCTATCTTCACCTCTCCCTTCCGGATCACCACGAGGTAATTGGCCTTTTGCACGGTGGGGGAATTCATCCATACGCCCTGCAAACCCGTGTAATAGTAAAAAAGGGCAGGTTCGGGCATGCGGAGGTCTATGTGAAGCGAGTCGTGGTAAAAACTGTTGGGTTCGAAGAGAAAGACTGGGTCATGCAGCTGGCCGGCTTTTGCGGCCTCCTGTATCTTCCTGCTGAGGGTGTACGGGAGTCCATACCGTATCCTCCGGACCTCCTCCGGGCTGCCGGGGTGGCGCACTTCCGCGCAGAAGCCGTACCAGTAATCCAGGGGCTTATCCAGGAACCATTCCCTGTACTTGCCGAAAGCCACCAACAGCAGGACCGTCGATGTGGAAATAATAGTCAGTAGAAGGCGCTTCATAGCGCGCTAAAGTTACGGCAATCAGGTGATCTTACGGCAAACACGCAGGATTAGCTGCTCCGGCGATTTGATATTCGCCTTAAATCCTTTATATTGAATTTCCCAGACAAATGAACAAACCTATATTGCGACTCGAAAAGCATACGTTTTATATGAATTCACCGTCCGAATCTACCAGTCAGATCCACCGTGTCACAAACTTTCACGACCTGTTTTCTACTCCATTTAATGGAGCAATAAATGCAATATGCTGGACTCGAACCCTAACAGGTGATTTTTCTGAGATTGTCAAAAAGGTAACGCCTGACGGAAATATAACAACAATTGGACAGGAGGAACTTTGTGAACTTCAGTTGAGCGAACAAGGACAACTTGCCCGTGAAATTCTTTTAAATGACTTGAAGGCATTGCAAGCTCACGGTGCATCGCCAATCCTCAATGTGATCAAATACTATGATCAGGATGATACCTACCCGTTTTTCCCCACCGACGTTTATTCTTTTCATGTAGATCGCTCCCCTATACCAACCGATACCTTTTTATGCACTTACTATGGCGATTCGAGTGAAATATTGCCAAATTCACAGGGCAGACTGAAAATAGATATCCCGGACATACGTGATGAACTCAAAAAACTATATCATGGAGCTGATGAAGGTTTTGAGTCGTTCTTACGTGAACATTTCTTTGATCTGCACTATCAGGCGGAACCCAATGCACGTCCAATAAGCTTAGACCTTGGTCACCTATGGAGGCTGGCGGTTGATCATCCTGAAAGTCAGGTTCTTCCTTGTATTCACCGTGCGCCAAAGGAAAAGTCCGGACAGAATAGGTTGTTGCTGATCTGCTAAACATAAATAAAACCGCCCGGATGGATCACGCAAACCGGGCGGTGCAAATCAGAAGAATATAAAGGGTTACTGCTGTACAACCTGCGAGCGCAATGATTCCACGATCTTCGCGACACTCATCAAAGCTGGGTTATTGGACGGCACACCTGCTTTTCCGGCGCCCGCGACCAGGTCTACTTCGAATGCATTAAAATCGCCATTGTCCGCCTTGCCGTTCATCCTTGGATTTTGAGCGGGATCATGCGCAGCCGTCATGGTCTTGCCCGTATAGGTGTAGTCCTTAGCCCCAGTACCTACCGCAACAAAGTCCGTTAAATTTTTACTTAACGCCTGGAAACCACTCAGGTTGCCGGACCCGACCTCAGACAACAACGTGGTGAAATGACCGTTGATGGCCGTATCCCCGGCAATTACGAAAATAGTACTATCTATGATGTTCCGGATAAGCAACCGTCCTTTTTCGATCATAGTGCCGGATTGGGCAGGGTCCGAAACCATCGTCGTACCACCTAAAGAATCATATAAAGTAGGTTTAGCCGGCGTACTGCTCTTACTCTTGCTGCACGAAGAAATTGCCAGACCAAATAATGCCGTAAATGCTAACAGTGACAAAAATTTTACCGCTTTCATGTGTTTCGTTTTATTGTATCAAATGTTTAATTGAAGTACATATTTTGTAAATAGCAGAGGTCGATGCGACAGGACAGCTGCTCTGCAGCTCTTCTTCTGTCGGGACATACCGGTTGCTATAGGGGTAATGCAATGCTGACTTGAAATTGGAAGCTATATTATTTGCATTCGCCTGCAACGGTGAATACGTAAATACAACGATGGCTGTCTTGGGATTGCACATGACGTGGTCCACTCCATTTTGCTGATAAAGCCAGCCCGTGATCTTTGTGGACTCTGTGGCCGACAGCGGCTGGTGAACATCTATACGGGCCATGATCCTGGTATTGACATCGGGCTCCTTGGGTATCATAACCATATAGATATGTATACATAACACGAACACCAGGCCAAGCAGCACTGCCCCGGACCAGATCAGTATTTTAAAAACAGTTGTCTTTTTCATATTTATGCGTGTATTAAGATTCTCCTGAAACTAGTTACGATATTTAGTTTATCATGGTTTTGATCAATCGATATATTTTTCGGAAGACAGTAGATTGACAGTAAAACAATGGTGCAAAAAACAGACCCCGCCATTTGTTTAACCAATTCATCAATGACAATAGCAGACATTAAACAGATGAGGTGGGCTGAGAAGCCCGTCATTACCGCCGGAGGGCAAAAAGGGGAAGGTTCTTTAATAACACTCAACCATCAATAATGAGATGGACGTTCCCGAATTGAAAAAGGTGCCGGTGATCACTGAGTGATATATCAGGGTAGCAGGTCGGTCTATCAGTTTGATAATAAGTCCTTTCGAGGGATATAACTTTCGTTCTATTGACGGGAAGCGTTGTTTCCGATAGGTTTGTTTAAACCTGTATGACTGTCACCCGGCTAATGCAATGAAAATATACATCCCCCTTCTTGCCTGGCTACTGCTTTCTGTTCCTGCCATGTCGCAGCCCACGGTGCATGATGCCGAGATCATGCAGATAAAAGGGAAATGGGCGCATGACCCTACCCTGAACGGGCATGGGGACCCGGCTTTGCTCTATACACAATTCCCGACGCTGCTAAAACAATCGGATGCTATTGCAGCCATGCTGAGAGAAGCATATCCTTCTCCCACCGGGCTGGAAGCTATTTATTATTATCATATCAACGGAACGCCGATATGCAAGGGCGCCCCGGCACAATACGCTATTAATTCCCTCTACAAATCCTATTATTACAACATACATGTGAACAAAATCCTGTTAGGCGGCGAAACAGGCACCTGGGTGGAGATTCTTGTGAATAGTTTTGGAAGGGCCATTCAGCAAAGTGGCGATTGGATGATAGACGGGAATATGACTACCGTATATGTTCCCTGGCCAACGGATGGCGAATGGAAAGGCTACCCGATATACACTTTGATAAACGGCGCTCCCGGAGGTAAGAGCACTTTTTATCACAAGTCCATCCTTATTGGACGAAATGGCAGGCTTCCTTTTGTTCCGCTCACGCAGAAACAATACCTCCTGGCCTTAAAATATAAGATGAGCAGGGAGAAGGGCAATATGTATACGCCCGACCAGGTAGAGAAGGATTTCCAGAGGTCGCTGGAGATCATAAGAAATAATAAAATTTTCACGGCCGATAAAAAGGCGCAGATGATGGCAGACATGCAGCGCATCCATGACCAGCAGATGCAGAACAGCGCTAAAGGCAACAATGCCGTTACATCCATTTATGATAACAAAATAAAGATCATCGACGACTATCTCTCTTCCCATACGGAGGCGCAATTGCAACAGCCGGCGGTTACTTCCAATTCCATACTTTGGGATTTCAGGGGATATTTCGGCCCGGAAAAAAATCAGCCTGCGGTTACACCTGTACGCCTGGATCCTTCTTATTTTGACACCAAACTGCCGCATTATGCCGCCCAGTTTATCATGATGCAATGGGACATTGAGCGCGAGGCGCCGAAAATGGAGTTTGGCCGGCAACTGGAAGCCGGTTTCCCCATTGCCAAATTGCGGCAAATGATTGGTGGCGCCGGGGATAACAACTGGGCGGATGAGTCCCGCATCAAAGGGCCGGATATGGCCGCCATACGCAAAAGGGCGGAGCAGTATGCAGATTCCGTACTCAAAAAGAAGGCCCCGGTTTTTACACCACCCTTTACATCACCTCTTACGGCTGTACTATCAAAGGATACTTCATCTGGTTTCAAAATTCCACCGCGCAATACAGCTATACTGGGCACTATACCGGCCCAAACCATGGGACCGCCGGAGCTAAAGACCTTTATTGAGCAAAAAGAAAGAAACTATACGGCTATCCTTCAAGGGCAGGGAACTCCACTGCCGAATGTGGATACCATGAACGCTATGGCCACTTCCTATGCCGCCACCCTGTATTTACTGGATGGCGACAGTTACCAGGCCGCCTGGTGTGCCTTCAAAGCCATTGAAAAAGACCCGGAGGATGTGGTAGTGCTCAACAATGCCGGAGGGATACTCAATGCCTGTGGTTTTCAGCCGGCGGCAGTTCCTGTTTTGCAAACTGCTTTGAAAAAATTGCCGGGCAATGCCACTATACAAAATAATATCGGCCAATCCTATATGGCATTGGGCGATCCGGACAAGGCCGCTTCCTATTTACAGCAGGCGCTTGGCTCCTCACCCTATCACCCGCATGCAAATTTTTCCATGGCCTGCATTCAATATGCCAAAGGGAATAATGGCAGCGCCAACAGCTATGTACAGAGATCCCTGCAGGGCGCTTATACGGATGGGGCCATGCACCTGTTTTATAAATTAAATCCAAGTGGCAGGTTATTAAAAATACTCAAAGACCAGTATAAGCCGCCGGATTATTTTAACGAAGATAAATACCACCTGCCTCAGCAGTGTGAAGGCCTTGGTGATGTACAAAGATTGCAGGCGGAATACCATGGGTACCGGGAGATGGTGGAAAAAGTGATGAAGCAATTCCAGGACATCCGGAAAAGTGAGAATGAACTGGGCGTAAGATCCATGATGGAGCAAACAAAGGATTACCTGCATTCCACGCTGCGCTATTCCCCTTTCAATGAACTGGCGGCCATGATGGTGAAAGAAATAACGCTTCGCCTGGCAGATGAGCAGGACAGGCTGGGCCGGGCGCAGACGATGTATAAAAAAGAGATAGCGGACCTGCGAAAGGAATATGACAATGCCATCAGCCAGGTGGATAATTGTGAAAGCAAAGTGCCTTTTGCCAACGCTTACATGCAGGCGATGGCGGCTTTTACCATCGAGTATCAGAAGACCTGGCTGCCGGTGTACAGGGAATATTTTGATGACCTGGCATTATGGGGCCGGCTGGAGTTCCCCGACAAACACCTGCAAAGGGCTGCCTATGCTACTGCCGTAAGCGGCTACCTGGCAGAGCTGCTGCGGCTGGCGGAAACACATTTCCTGAACCCCTGCGACCCGGATAATGACGGCAAAAAAGATGAAGATCCTTATGAATTTAAGGAGCCGGATTGCGGCATAGACATCGGGTTCAGTTTTGGTATTGGCTCCTTTAGCATAGACTGTAATAAGATGGAATTCCATTTTGGTGGCGGGCTCGTAGCCGATGTGGTGCATACGTATAAAACACATTCCACCACCATTGCCATTGGACTGGGGCTGGACGGCAAATTCGGCGGCACCAAGTTAAAAGCAGGACCCGTACAAGGGGGGTTTGGCGCTACAGGCAAAATGCAGTACTTCCTCACTTTTGACGGCACACGCCCGGTAGACCAGGGTTTTATATGGGAGGCCAGTGTGAAATATAAACAAACACTTAGCACCGGGTTGGGGAGCGGCATCAAAAAGATTGACCAGGTGACGACCAACAGCTTGGACCTGTCTGCCAGGACGGTATTTAGTTTCAACAACGGGTTTGATTCCAAAGGTTCCCTGTATGAGCATATAGACAAGGTGATGGGCGTGCAAAAAGAAACGCAGGTGAACAAGAATGTCAAAATCTATAATCATTAACAATGAAAAAGATCTTGCTGGCAGCTGCTTTATTCTCCGGTGTGATGGCGCAGGGGCAAACAGAAAAATTCGACCTGGCCGCTTTCCAGCGGCCGAAGGGATGGCAAAGGCTGGATACCAATGGCGTGGTGATGCTATACCATAGCAAAACAAGTAATGGCACTACGGCGTTTTGCCAGATATATTTAGTTCCCAGCCGGGATGCAAGTGCCGACGCGCAACAGAATTTCCAGGAGGAATGGAATAACCGTATCGTAAAAGCAACGGGGAGCACGGCCACGCCGCAAACATCCACAGATAACCAGGCCGGGGGCTGGACAGCTGTTACCGGCCGTGCGGATATAAATCAGAACGGCATTGTGTATACCTGCCTGCTATCGGCCATTACAGGGCATGGGAAGGAAATGAGCGTGATCGTCAATGTGGCCGGACCGGGATATGAGAACGAGGTACAGGTGTTTTTTGACCGCCTTAGCATGCGGGAGCCAGTTGTCAACAATACTGGCGACGGGCCGGTGGATTATATTTATGAAGTGCCTGCGGGATGGACGCCGCAGAAATATGCCGATGGGGGCGTGGTGATCACATCGCCGGTATATGGAACGGGTGAGCGGTGTACGCTGTCTGTATTGCCTGTGCGTGCAGCACCAGCCGACCTGCAGACAGCAGCTGTAGGGATCCTTACCGAATTGTTCGGCAAGAACTACACGGCTGTTACTACTTATACTTCGCCTTCCATTATCCGGGGTTATTCCCCGCAGGGCTGGGAGTATTTTATTATCAAGCAAGGGCTAAAGCCGCGTGCGGGGAACTATTCCGACATATTTGTTTTTGTATTCGTGGCCAGGCTGGGCGCCCGGATGGCCGTGATCACGGGCATATCCAAGGACCCGCTGGTGAGCAATTGCTTTGGCCTAAACCTGAAGGACATATGGCCCAAATTTTTCTACAGCCTGCACTTTAAGAACTGGAATAATACCAATGATAAAGAAACCATGCAGCGGCTGGCGGGCGTATGGATAGCCGCCACTGCTACTGCGGGCGATCGTATGGCCATTGCGCCCAATGGCCGGTATGCAGGCGCTTCCGCGGCACAGCACTATTATTCCAATGGCGCTGCCATGACAACCGTTACCGACGCTTATTTTGGGGATGGAGCTTATGTTGTTCATGGCAACCAGATCACGCTTACCAGGGACAATGATAAGAGCAGGCAGGAAAACGGCTATTTCAGGGTAGAGCAGGAGAGCATGGACGGCGGCAGGGCCTGGAAAACCAAATTATACCTGCTGCGTAAAAGCAATATAGACGGCAGCGATTACGAACTGGGTTATGAAAAACAATAACTATACAGGCATTAATACCCCAAAAATCACCGGTATGAAAAAAACTCATCTCTTTCTCTTTATTTTGCTGGGTGCTATGCTTGCCGGCAGCAACCCGCTGGCTGCACAGAATATGCGGCCTAATGCATCTTATGCCGATTATATCATCCTTGACGGCATGACTGTGCGGGTAAATAACCTTTCCACTTTCGATTCCCTGCGCAGCCCGCACAGGATATACTTTGAAATGTCCATTGGCACAGGTGATACAAAAAAGGCTTTAAATTCCCTGCTTGCCGGCCTGCAGGGGCAGGTAGGTTCGCTTATTTTCAAAAGCACCAATATGCAGTTCCAGGTCATAGCTGAGAAAGACTACCGGGGCATCACCATCAATGAAATTTCTTTTACCGATCTGAACGGGGCATCCAGGGATATTCCCAAGGTACGGGTAAGGATGCTGGCGCAGGATATGACTGAAAAGGCGGCCACCGGCGAAACACTACGGCCCCAGCTCGGTATTGCCATTACCAAACAGGCGGCCAGCAATAATTTCAGGCTGACGCTGGGCAGCCTCACTACCTCAAGAGTATCCGCCATCTATAATATGAGAATTGGAAAGGCCACAGGCGGCGCTCTCTATTTCAATGTGGATGTAGAAAGGCAGGATGCTAAAGCATGGAAGGAATGGTTTAATTCCGGTGCGGCCAAAGACCAGAAACAGGATGGCATGATTGTCTGGACAGATGCTTCATTTAACAATATTCTCTTCTCGCTACAGTTCCAGGGTGTGGAGTTCATGTCGGTATTTGAGTACAACAGCGATCAGCAAATGATGCCGTTCACTTCCTTTGGAATACATTGCCGGAACTTTACGGTGCCGAAGTGAGAAAACGACGAAGGGAGGAATATTTTAGCAGAGGCAAAATATAAGATTTATCTTTCGGGCATGACCGATCGAACGATGTCCAAGATCCCTATTTACACTGAGATCAATGAATTCCTGGCCTCTATTCCCTGGCCGGGAAGAACAACCGACCCGGATTTTTACTGTTTGCGGCTAAAGAAGTTGAACCAGGGTTCTCCTGTTTACCGGCCGCCATTCAAACGGACATTCTATTTTCTTGCCTTGCTGATCAATACCGGAAAGGTCGAGGTGAGTCATGGCGAACAGACGATCAGGGACCCTGATTCATATCTTGTCTTCCATTCGCCGAACCTCGTTTACAGTTTTTCCCACAATAATTCCCTGGAAGGTTACGTCATTTACTTCAAGTCGGCGTGCTTTTCCTTTTTCAAACCCGATTTTCATAGGACATTCCCTCTTTTTGACGTCCTTCATACCAATCTTTTTCAATTCGACCATCCGACATTTGAACGGCTGGCGCCGCATTTTGAAGCAGTATTTACCGCATATGAGGCATCCGGCAAAGAGCGGCATATGGGAGCACGGGCGAAGTTATTGGGATTGCTTTACCACCTGGAGGAATTTGCAGATGAAAAGAAGAAGGAGACCAACCCACCGACGACGCAGCAGACCCTGCTGCAAAAATATATCCAGCTCGTCAATAACCACTATATTGACAAAAGGACGGTGCAGGAGTATGCCGATCTGCTTTCCATTACGTCCAATTACCTCTCCCAGTCTGTCAAACAGGCTTCCGGCAAGAATGCGCATGCGTATATCGCAGAAAGGCTGGCCAGCGAGGCCAAGTCGTTGATCCGGTACACCGCTCTCGAAATATCCCAAATTGCCTATCAGCTGAACTTTTCAGATCCTGCCAATTTTGGTAAATTTTTTAAGAAGCAGACAGGCGTATCGCCTTCTGAATTCAGAAAAGATAAGAAGTGATCAAATTTACCAGTTTATCCAAGTTTTAGACCATTTGCTTTGAGCCCGGATCGCAAATTTTGCGGCATCAATAGTTAAAATACTCAAACAGATGAACAAGCAGATTTTCATTAATCTCCCCGTAAGGGATCTTAAAAGATCCATGGCATTTTATGAAGCGATTGGTTTCCGGAACAATCCCCAGTTCTCTGACGAATCGGGGGCCTGTATGGTAGTGAGCGATACCATATTTGTGATGTTACTGACACATGAAAAGTTTCAGCAGTTCACCTCAAAACCCATAATTGACGCCAGGAGTCATGTGGGAGTGCTGAACTCGATCTCGACAGGTAGTAATGACGAGCTCAATACTTTTGTCGGCAACGCCCTGCGGGCCGGTGGGCGTGAATATCGGGATCCTCAGGACCTTGGATTTATGCAGCTGCGTTGTTTCGAAGACCTCGACGGGCATAACTGGGAAGCAACTTACGTGGATATGAGCAAATTTCCGGTTCAAGGTTAGTCCTAAAGGTCGGACATAGGCGGCTCGAGACGCTTTTGTCTGTAGCTTCGACACGCTCCTCCTTGTTCGAAAACCGACCGATATGGCCGGTCCCGGGTTTGATATCGTTGAATCGATGTACAGCCTTAAAGTCATCAACATAATAGGGGCCATGAGCATGCTAATTCTTACGTATTATATGTTTACAAGAAACCCATGATCAATCGACAAATCTTTCAGGGACAAAATTATATTAGGGCAAGGACCTATCTTTTCTGATAGATCTGGACCATTATGCCGCAAGGGTAAACCTTGGCAGAAACAGGCATAAGGAGGAGGATGTCGTCCATTTTTGTGAATATGGAAACGCCCTTACCAAGAATCGCGGGGTTGATGATAAAATGATATTCGTCGATCAGACCCGTCCTGACCAGGGCATTGGCGAAGGTCGCACCTCCGTAGACGATCATGTCTTGACCGGGAAGATTTTTTAGCCGTAAAACTTCTGTAGCGAGGTCTTCCGTCGTTGTGGTCGTATTATCCCAGCGGGACCGGCGCTTTGTCCGGCTAAAGACGTGTTTATGTGCTGCTACGACATTGGTCGCAAAGACACTTTGGGAGTTGTTCCTTTGCTTGGCGATGTCGGTCCAATGATCGATATAACCGCCGTCGGCCATATCCCAGCCTAGCAGGATCGTGTCGTTGGAAGCGGTTACTTCGGTAAAATATTTTTTAAGCTCTTCATCCCACGTCCATGCACCGCTATACGGCCAGATCATCCAGTTCATACCCGATTCGATGCCGGAAATAAAGAGATCCAGTGAGACCTGCATTTGTAATTTTAACTTTCGCATAGAATTGTTTTACTTGTACAAAGTTACGCGGTAATGAAGTACCTGGTCGGGGTGGAAATGCGACATTGTTAGGGGGTGCTGTGGACAATTTCATTTGAACCGGTCCCGGTTATGGTCGTTTAAAGACTGCAAGACGCGGACACAAGATTATTTTCATGATTTCGCCCTACTTAAAGTGGTTTTTTTATCTCGGTGAATGGAGAATGATGTATTTCATGTCCTCACTGACCGTACCAGCTCCCCCGTTGTCGTCACAGATGTTTACTGTTCTGCTCGACTGAGTAGTAGTTGGAATTGGATATTTTTCAGTATAGTCTCAATAGACATATTCTCTTTTCATTGCCATTGCCGGTCCAATCTCTCCGGCTCGATTGGGATCTGCCTTCACGTTTCGCGTCGACTGCATCGTCCAGTTGTCATAGCGGTCATAAAGGTATGTGTATCTCGTATCGGAAATCGTATCGGTTCGCCTGACAACCAGGTAACGTTCCGGATCACCATGCTCATTGATAAAAAAGATGGCCCGGGTGAGAAGGTAAGGCCCCGATCCGTGATCAGCCCAAATCTGTATGCTATCTGCGAGGAACCACCGGGAATGAAAGAAGCGACGCTCCGAAATAGCTCCGTCCCCCGGACTGTCGACGACCCGCAATGCCCTGCCGGCGCTATCAAGGTAGGTGTGCTTCAATACCTCTACTTCCCCCGGAACAGCCGTATCTTTGTATCTTATTTCGATCCTTTCGCGGCCACCCGGTGGGAAGCTTTCCAACGCTGCGATCGCCTTATGATTTGATTGAATAAAAACCGTTCTATAGCTATACTGCCCAAAGGCGCGTGACCGTTGGATAATGGAATCGCGTCCCATTACAAATCTGGACTGGATACCGTTCTCGTCATATTGATACGTGGTGGTCCCGATCAAACTATCGCTATAGTAGTTTGCCTTGAATACGATATCTCCGTCGGCGCTGAAGCGATAGAGGAAGCGATACCTCCTTGCCTCAGCGGAATCTGCCAGTCTGGTTTCAAAGACAGAATATTCGACAACTTCCTTCGGATGGCCATTCAAGGGTCGACCGTCCACAACGTCGGGCAGAATCCATTTTTCGAGGTTTGGGAACCGCTTTACCTGCGTGCTGCAGCCAGAAGACGCCAGCGTAGCGACCAGCAAAAAAGGCAATTTATGCATAATGGTCCAAGATGATTCCTGAAATTAAGCAATTTCGGCATCGATTCAAATCGCCTAAATCCTTGCTTTTCCCCGAATTCCTCTGGCCGCTTGGCGCTTCTGCAAGGAGGAATAGCCACTACTTGATCTGACAGTTAGTTTGAAAACGAATTATTTCTCTTACCTTTCACCGATGCCGGAAAAAGCATATTCAATTTATACGTTTCTTTAATATGACGATATTAGAATTACCATATAAAGAGTATTTGGGCACTATGAATCCGCCAATGGTAAACGTCACGGAACAAGCAATCCCGGTAATCGACATATGGCCTTATGTCAGTCTGCTGGTAGATTTAAAATTAGTACCTGAGATTGTTTTAGATAATTGTCTAGTTGAAGCTGTATATAGAGATCGAACGAGCTCCTATGATCATGTTTTATTGCCAACTAGCCATAAAAATATGGTTGTAATTCTTATAATCGATATAAGAAATAAATGTGTTAAAGGATACTATATTCTTGATCTTGTCAAAGAATATGGCTTAGATTGAAAACCTTCCCCAGTGGAATATTTTAAAGAGCTAGAGAATTTTATAGCCAAATTGCCATGATATAGATCATCCATTGGCCTGGAGGGTTATCCAAGAGTTAGGGCACGTTATTAATTATTTGTCCTCCGTATACACATGGTACAACGCGGCCAACAGGAAGAGATGGGGGTTCGTCAGCTTGTCAATAATTGACCTCGACGAATTCTACCCTCTAGGTGGAACTACAAGGGATCAGTTTCATGATCGGGTAGGATCGATTTAAAGGCAGTCAGATAGACCGTAAATTTTCCCTTGGAAATCTGCAAAAAGCCTTAGCTGCTATGCGGCAAAACCGGGATATTATTGCTGCTGTATTTTGTCCGGCACCATTTGACAATAAGTGTGTCCACGGCATCATAGGCCTTGTTCCCATAGGAACCAATCTCAAAATAACCTGACAATGCACCATCCTTCCTCAGAAAACTGTCTTGCGCATGCAGAGAAATTATTTCTTTTAATCAATAGTACTGGTAACACCAACTTCCAGCCTTTTTCATTTTATCCTTATTGGGCTAATTTGATACACTATTAACTAGGCCAGGAGTGTAAACTATGAATTTTCTATACTCGTTTTTTTCTTTTTTTTCATTGAAAGAACCTTCGGCTTCTTTCTTGAAAAGCATTTTACTACCCTTATATATTCTTGTATTTTGTAGGGTTCCTGACACGCTATATAGCTGAACCGCACAAGATCCAAAATTGTCAGAAAACTTGATTTTTGCCGATAGGGTATCGCCTCCAAGGAAAACCAGGCCGGACGAACTTCTTTGATTTATTGAATAAGAGGTAAAAAAACTAATATCTTTTAGATATACTTTTATAGGCTTGTTATTATTTTGAGCCTGTTGGCTGGACAAAAATGTCAGCGAAAGATATAACGTCAAAAATAATCTTTGATACATTATTTTACTCCATTTGATGATGAATTATTCGTTGCAATATTTTATTTTAATGATGTCGTTAGATTTATTTCAAATGCTTTTGCAGAAGCAGGTTTTTTGTTTTCCCTCAGTGCTCTTGAGACTTCAGTAGGATTAACGATCGGTGTCACCTCGATTCCTGAACCATAAATTCGCTGCAATTGAGTAGTCAGTTCTTTTATAGATGCATCCATCTGAGTATTACTTTGAAAATAGACAGTTACACCTGTTAGTTGAAGATCGCCATTTTTTACATCAGTTCCCGTATTATTGGCCTCAAGCTGTTGTTGTAAGCTAGCATCATCAAATTTCTCGGTAATTAGAGTGGCTTTGTAATTTTCAATGTTAATTGATGCTTGTGTCATTCCATCAGGATCGTGATTATTTCCCTGCAAATCATGATTGTTATCGGTCATATTTATATTAAAGGTATTGATATTCTTTTTATCCCCTCTATCTGTTGTTCTTCCAAGGACTGCTTTACAGTAGCTTCCTCGCTATCGAGTGTTTCCAAATTATGTGATATTTCGTTTCACCAGATAGCAGGAACAAAAAAGGAGAATGGCTGTAATACAAACCGAAGCTTTAAAATGGATGCTTCGTGTCTGGATGACAAATATTTCAATTGCTGGTAATGTTTGCATTTCTTCACATTCAGAATATCGTTTAGCAGGTCTTGTTCTGAGCCAAATAAATCCTTGGCCGACGAATGATATTGACCTAGCAGAGTATCGAATGTATTCGTTTTATTGATCAATGATCCATCCTTGGGCCTGAAAAGTTCTTTTTTACAAACTCAAATCGTACACTTTCAATTAGGGTATTGTTTATGCAACTAATATCATCTGATTTGGCCGTAGCTGAAATGACAGCGCTATCAGAAAAAGCTCAATGCTATCGTCAGGCAAAGAACAGGAAAAACTGCCTGCCAGTTGATAGAGAAAAAAATCGTAACCAAAACTATCGAATTACTGAAACTATCCCAACTGTCAATAAAAGAAATTGCCTGGCAACTAGGCTACGAAGACCAGTATTATTTCAGCCGGATGTTTAAAAAACAAACAGGTCTTCCGCCGCAGATATACAGGAAACAGTTGAAAGTTGCGGCTAAATAATCCATTTCTTATGCGGGTCTTGCCATCTAATTTTATAGCAAAAAGTATGAACGATTTACAACTTACTTCTATTCGGAAATATGCTGTAAATAATAACAGTAAACCAACTGACCCTTACGCAAACTGGAAATACGGACAAATTCATTTGCGGCATCCGCTTTTTCATCCTTTCGCTGAAAACCCAATGAGTATGCATATAAATCCAATTGTTCTTTAAAATCGATCAGAGAACCATTGCTCCCACCCATGGCAACCTGTAATGGCGGTGTTCCATAAACCTGTGTCAATGCTTCTGATACCCTGTTGTAGGCCCTTGTATCAGACGGGAATTTTAAAGGAATATCGTCATTATCTTTTCGAATGTAAGTTATCGTAGATCCGGCCGGAGCGTATTTATTAATGTGCTTTATAATCAGATCAATTATTTCTTTGCCGGACTGATTATAGACCAGTCTGCAACTGAGCCGGCACATGGCAGTACCCGGGATGATATTTGAAAATCCTTCAACAGCAGTGTAACCGCTCTGCATACCGTTTATTTCCAGGGTCGGGCGATACCATACTCTTTCAAGTGACATGTAATTAGTATCGCCCGTTTCGGCTGTCGTTCCCAGTATTTTCATATCGTCTAAAACATTATACGGGACTTTTTTTATCATTTCCCTTTCTCGTGGGGTCAAAGGTAAAACTTTGTTATAAAAGCCATCCACAGCCACGCTGCCATCCTTATTATAAAATGAAGCAATTATTTCAGCCATTGCTTTTGCGGAATTGGGCGTTTTGCCACCATATACCCCCGAATGACCATCAAAATTTGCAGTCTTTACATGAAATTCTAATTCTGCAATACCCCTTACGCTCATTATGATAGCCGGGACACTGTCAGATCTTTGACCGGCATCGGTATTCAAAGCGAAATCCGCTTTTAATAATTCTTTATTATTCGCAAGAAATTCAAGAAAATGCTGGCTTCCGTCTTCTTCCTCTCCTTCAAAAACAAATTTAATATTCACGGGCAAAGCCTTGTCTTTACTTAACATCGCTTCCATAGCCCAAATGGGTATCATAACTCCGCTTTTATCGTCACTGGCTCCCCGTCCATATATTCTATCATTCTGAATGACTGGAGAAAACGGAGGATTTTCCCATTCGGCTTCTTTAACAGGCTGAACATCATAGTGAGCGTAAATCAGAACCGTTGGTTTGCCTGGCGCTTTATCCCAACTCCCATATACAACAGGTAAACCTCTTGTCGGAATGATTGCCGCCGTGGTCATTCCGATGGCTTTCAGCTTTTTTACAATCCATGCCGCCGCCACCTCAATATCCGGCTTGTGCGAAGGCATCGAGGATATGCTCGGAATGGAAACAAATTCGAGGTATTCTTTTAAATGGGCATCTTTGTGTTCGTCGATATATTTTTCATATGATAGAAAGTCCAACTTCAGCTGATCTTTTTTCACATCCGCTGACTGATTAATTTGCGCATTCAAATGCGTACTGATTAATACAATTAGCATGGCTAAGATTAATGCAGCCGGGAATTTAAATTTTGTCATAATTAAATATTAAAGTCGTTCAAAATATTAATTCTTCGTTTTTTATGCCATCTAAAAACAATCGCGATATTAAGTATCCCGTCCGTGCACGTTTCGACCAATTGCATGCAATCATTTTTTCATAACACAGGTGACTGATGTAAGGTTTGTAGTTTCCGGTGCGGATTGAAAGTGTAGGATCTAATTCAATTTCCCGATGGCCGATTCATTTCTCAGATCAATACTACATTATGGATTTAATATTCCGAGGGAGAGGATATATAATATAAATAACTACAAGTAATAAAAGTAAGACGACTAAAAGTTAGGACTATTTTTGGAAAGTTTTGTCCAAGAACTTCCGGTGAGTTCACCGGCTTTTCGCCAATTTCGCCAGTCTGCTCTCTCGCTGACTTCCAACCCTTTGCGTAGATGGTTACATTTTGTCCGGTACCGATACAAAAAGTGAAAACCGTCGATTCCAGTGGGTTGTAAGAAATTAGTGACAGATTAGCAAAAGGAGTTTAGACCGATGATACTCATGTTACGAGCCTCCGATCAAAATCATTGATGTGATGGAATGCTCTCACTGGATATAACCGTGAACGCGAAGGACTACGAGTCGGAGTCCGTCAATTCTCCCGACCTTTCGGATTCAACTATAGGCAAAACTACTGGTTGCACAATCTTGTGAGTCAGTTTTTCCTTTACCAAGCCTTCTAATTTATGATGTAAGGGAACCTTTATGATAAGCATTTTAATCATTCCAATATTAAAGCTTATGAAGAAAGGATGGCCAATAAGTTTGTCGAAATTCATAGAAACACGAAAGGTTATAAGCAATAAATTTTCATTGCTGGGCTAATCGCAATTAAAGGGTATTGATAGCAAAGGGCTATGGTAAGAAAGAAAAAGCTGTCCGAAATATGTCCGAACAGCTTTTAATCTACAAAAAATCAACTTTAAAAGTCGGGAAGATAGAACGCACCGTGGAACGGTATGCTGCTGGCATTCAGCATGTTAATATCATCGGCTTTCCTGGTTCACCTTACTGCTCGCATGCGCCGATTTTAACAAAGAACTTTATTGTTGCTTGTCCCTGTAACAGGGATTAAAACCAACTCAAAGCTACTACTAATAATGAAAATAACAGAGTAAACATTTTAAAATTGCAGCGTCCAGGATTCGACATTTTGATTCTTTGAAAACAGGCATTTTCAATTACATTTTCTAATAGTACCTTGCAATATATAAAAGGAGTATTCGATGGCCGTTGCCGTAAAGCTGGATTTTGACAACACTTATGAGATTGAACCCCTATCCGGTGATTTGAGGGTTAGTACCTTTATTAGCGATTTGGAGGATGGATCCTCAGTGCCATTACGGGTGGAAATCAGCAGTGAGCCTCATGCGTTGCTGCCATCTGTTTTCAACCTTGCATTTGGTCCAACAAATAAAAAGGGGGACATCGACGATAAGGCGGAAATTTCGCACAAAGACTATTCTAAAGTGTTTTCATCGATCCTTCTGGCAGGACTTACTTATCTTACTGATCACACAGATCAATACCTGGGAATAGATGGATCGAATAATGCACGAGCCTATCTTTATTATCGATTCCTTCAGCGCAACTTCGACTACCTTAACCAATTTTTCGAGATGTACGGATTGAAGTATTATGTTCGGATTAGCCGATTTGGCAAGAACCAATATGATAACCCCTTCGATTTTAATGATGTCGTCCCGGCGACTGACAGAATTAGAAAAGGAATGGTAATAAGGTCCAATCTTATGTACAACTACTTCATTTTCAAGTTGAAATAGTTATATGAAATGATATTGCTGATTTGGAAAAAGGGCCGTAATTTTGCTTTATGACAAAGAGTGTTGAGAAAAAAATTGCAGATTTGAAGGCAAAGGCAAGGCGTGTCGGAAAGAAGGGCGTGAAGCCCTCCAGTGCTACTCGCAACGGTTCTTCTTTACACAAAATTATTAAGACACCAGAGCAGGCAAAAGCTTTTATGAAGTCTTTGCAAACGGCATAAGGTATTTCATACCGGTTTGGAGATATTGAATTGAGGCGCTGGTAGCGCCTTTCTTTTTTGGTTTTTGGAAATGAAACTGTGTTGGTGGCCAATAATTGTTCAATTCGGGTGCAGGGCCTTATGTCAGATCCGGCTGAAATTGAGATGGTCCTGTTTTAGATAACCCTGCCTTCTACTTTTCTTTATACAAGTAATAATGTCAAGACTACCGTTAGCTTGTAAGTATCCCTAAATCGCAGACAGTTTAAAATGAGATAAAAAGCTTAATTTTAAACTGAACAGCATGAAAAAGACACGATTTACGGAGACACAGATTTTTAATATCCTGAAGCAACAGGAG
>Ga0105237_10000835_pt1 | contig 42094 bp, 37 predicted proteins | sample KBSC24metaG_FD_81520 | JGI IMG/M metagenome (GOLD analysis project Ga0105237, IMG submission 81520) | Corn rhizosphere microbial communities from Kellogg Biological Station, Michigan, USA - KBS C2-4 metaG | ecosystem: Host-associated > Plants > Roots > Rhizosphere > Soil | place: Michigan, USA...
AACGTTGCTTTGTCGGCCGGATCATCCACGCAGACCATCCACTGGCTGGTGGAGAAAATCGTGTAGACCTGTTGTCGATCTGGAAAGAACCGAATCCCGCGTTTGGGCGTGCCGTGAAAATCGACCTCGATCTCTCGCACTCCTCGCGATTCCGGCGGCAAAGACACGCGGAGTCGATGGTCCACCACCGCGAACTTCAGCGCTTTGCCCGCGAGCCTTACAGAATCTATCGCGAGATCGCCACAATTAAACTCCACCTCCCGCGCCTCCGTTGCAAACCGAATCTGCACCGTTCCCTTGACAGACTTGGCGGCAATATCAGGCTCGAGCGTCGCAGCGTAATGCAACACATCCAACGTCGACGCGTGTGCCGCCTGCCCACACGCCAAAATCCCAAACACGATTAGCACAAGACATCTCATTTTTCCGACATACCTTTTGTGCTTTTTTGTGGCCGGTTTTGTGCCTTTTTGTGGCCCATCTTTCACATTTCCGCGCTCAGCTCAATTTCATCACCACGGGTATATGGAATCCCCTCAGCTTCTAACCACTCTACGGCCATGGCTTCAAAGCTCTGATGTTCGAACCGATTCCATTCATCCCGAATTCCGAGAGTGGAGATCATATCGTTGAACCGGCGAAACGAACCTGTGCCTTTAAGTGTCTCGGACAACTTCTCTCTGACTCGCGCGAGTGGGTGTTCACTGCAAAACCGTTCCGTCATCTGGTAGGAATCAATCTCAAACTTATCAGGCAGTGCAACGAAATGATCGGCACTCCGTATTTCCCTGGCCTTTAAAACCAATTCGCGTTGCCATAGCGGATACTCGGAGATGAGGTCATCGTTCTCCGCTGCGTCCCAAACGTCGTCAGTGATCATCTCAATCTTACCGGTACGTCGGTCGAGAAAATACGAGGTGGAATCTGCGGTCATCTTGAGTGCGTCGACAATGTCTTGAACCCTTACAGGCAGTGTCATATTAGTACCTCCTTATCTCGATTTATGATGCGTGACCTGTTACTCTGTCGTCGTGCCTCACACAAAAAAACTCACAACGCGTAGTCTAACCGCATCTGTTCAACACATCGAGCGAAGAATCTACCTGATCCGTGGTCAGAAGGTAATGATCGACTTCGAGGTCGACGATACCTGCCGTATGCGTTCACGGAACAACGTGTTGCGTCATCAGAAAACTACGTCATCTGTGTCGTCTCTAAATTTCCGTTTTACGGCCACGGATTAAACAGATGCTGAATCACAGATCCACAATGCCGTGATGCGCCGAACGGCATTACGTGGCAGAATGCAGCGTTATGGCTAAACCGGTATTACTCACGATTGACGACGATCGTGAGGTGTTGCGCGCAATCGAGCGCGATCTGCGACGCAAGTATGCAGGCGACTATCGCGTGTTGCGCGCCGGATCGGGACAGGAGGCCCTCGATATTGTTCGAGAGTTGAAGATCAGAAACAACTCGATCGCAATGTTTCTGATCGATCAACGAATGCCCGGACTGTCCGGCGTCGAATTTCTTTCACAGGCAATCACATTCTTTCCGGACGCGAAGCGCGTACTGTTGACTGCGTATGCTGACACCGACGCAGCGATCGCTGCGATCAACGAAGCCGGCATCAACCATTACCTGCTGAAGCCGTGGGATCCACCTGAAGAAAATCTCTATCCCGTGCTCGACGAGTTGCTCGAGGACTGGGAGGCGGCGTTCCCGACACAGTTTGAAGGCATCCGCGTTTTGGGTAATCGCTGGTCCCCCGCGTCGCATAACATCAAAGACTTCCTCGCACGCAATCACGTTCCTTATCAGTGGCTCGATATCGAAACTGTCGGCTCAGACACGGAAGTCCGCAGTCTTGTCGAGTTGCTCGATGAGGAAGAGACGCGAAACTTGCCAATCGTGATTCTTCCCAACGGTGTGCGTCTGCGGCAACCGTCTCTCGCAGACCTTGCCGAACACGCAGGACTCAAGACTCGCGCTACACAAGCGTTTTACGATCTCGCGATCGTCGGTGGTGGACCAGCAGGATTGGCCGCGGCTGTCTACGGCGCCAGCGAGGGTTTGCGAACCGTGATGATCGAACGTGAAGCGCCTGGCGGCCAAGCCGGCATGTCGAGTCGCATCGAAAACTACCTCGGTTTTCCGAGTGGACTCACCGGCGCCGATCTCGCGCGACGAGCGGTGGTCCAGGCGAGACGGTTCGGCGTCGAGATCATTTCAGCCGAGGCGACGGAGGTTCGTATTGATGGTCCATATCGCTTTCTAAAACTTGCAAACGGCGAGGAACTCAGTTGTCACGCGTTGCTGGTGGCGACGGGCGTCCAGTGGCGCAAGTTGGATGCGCCGGGTGTGGAACGCTTAACCGGCGCCGGCATTTACTACGGCGCAGCGATGACTGAGGCAATGTCGACGAAGGACGAAGACGTTTATGTCGTTGGGGGCGCGAACAGTGCGGGACAAGCGGCGATGTACTTTTCCAGGTATGCGAAGCGGGTGGTCATTCTCGTGCGCGGCTCGTCGCTCGCATCGTCAATGTCTCAATACCTGATCAATCAGCTCAAAGCGACTCCCAACATTCAGATCGAATTCAACACGGCCGTGGTGGAAGCATTCGGCGAAGATCATCTCGAGGCGATTTCGATTCACTGCTCCGTGACGAATGAGACAACCAAAGTTCCCGCGAATTCCCTGTTTATCATGATCGGAGCCGCGCCAAATACAGACTGGCTCGCCAACATCGTCGAACGCGACGAACGTGGCTTCATCTATTCGGGTCCACAACTCACGCGCGATGGTAAGCGGCCGAACGGTTGGAAGCTCGAACGCGATCCCGGGCTTTTGGAGACGAATGTTCCGGGCATCTTTGTCGTGGGCGACGTCCGGCACGGCTCTGTGAAGCGTGTGGCTTCGGGCGTCGGCGAGGGATCAGTTGCGATATCCTTTGTGCATCAATATCTGAGCAAGGTCGTGTGACAGATGGAAGAAACAGTTACCGGCGGTATTGAAGCAATCGTTCCGGCAAGTGCGTCACCGGCTGACAGAGTCGAGGCGCTTCGTCGCGTCCATGTGTTTGCCGATCTGCCCGACGAGCAGTTGAAGTGGTTTGCCGATAACACTGAAGAGTATCGATACTCATCGGGCGACGTGTTGTTTCGTAAAAACGATCCGCCCGATCACATGGTAATCTTGCTCGAAGGCGAACTTCACGCTTACTGGGACGAAAAAGATCACGACGTTGTCTATATCGGACGAGCGGGTGATCAGGCGAGCGAAGTAACCGGCATGCTTCCGTTTTCACGGATGACGTCGTATCAAGTGACCGGACGCGCCGTGACAGACATGCGCCTGCTGCGATTTCCGGTGCGACTTTTTCCAGAGATGATGCAGCGCATGCCGGTCCTGGTCCAACGGCTCGTCGGGATCATGAGTGACCGAGTGCGTGAAGCAGCCACGCTCGATCAACAACAGGACAAGTTGATGGCGCTCGGCAAGCTGTCGGCCGGACTCGCTCACGAGCTGAACAATCCGGCGGCTGGCGCAACACGTGCGGCCAACGATCTAATCGAGACTCTGAAAGAATTGCGCGCGGCTGACATGCGGCTCTGTTCACACGATCTGAGCGACGACCAGCAGTCGTCGATCGCCGCTTTCGAACGCAAAGCTATCGATCATACGGAGACGGCGGAGCAGTTGAATTCGCTCGATCAAAGCGATCGCGAAGATCAAGTGTCTGAGTGGCTCGAGACACATGGCATCTCCGATGGGTGGAAGCTTTCACCAAACCTCGTCGAGGCCGGAATGGATTCGCCGGCACTCGAACAGCTCCTCGGAGAGATACCGTCGACTGCGATCGGAGACGTGCTGGCGCGAGTCAACTCCCAACTCGCAGCCGCGAAGCTGGCCAGTGAAATCAAAACGGCCACTGGACGCATATCAGAGCTCGTCGGCGCGATTAAAGAATACAGTTACATGGACCAGGCGTCGGTCCAGGAACTCGATGTACACAAAGGGCTCGAAAACACGCTGCTTATTCTCAAGTACAAGTTAAGAAAAAAGGACATCACCGTCACGCGTGACTACGATCGATCGTTACCACAGATCAAAGCGTACGGCAGCGAGCTCAACCAGGTATGGACCAACCTGATCGTCAACGCAGTCGATGCGATGAGTGTAGACGGGAAGCTGAAGGTGCGTACCAAACGTGAACCAACCGACATCATGGTTGAGATTCGTGATAACGGCGCCGGCATACCGCAGGACGTGAGGTCGCGTATCTTCGAACCATTCTTCACCACTAAACCCGTCGGCGAAGGCACGGGCCTCGGCTTGGACACTGTCGCCCGCATCGTCCGCAAACACCGCGGCAACGTTCGTTTCGAATCCAAACCCGGCGACACCTGCTTCCAGGTCCGCTTACCGATCGGTTAGCCACAAAAAGGCACAAAAGTGAACTTATGAAGTTTATTCTGTGCCTTTTGTGCTTCTTTGTGGCAGGAAATAAAATGAGGCCCCCCGCTTATTCCTTATCACACTTGGGCCATTCCTTCGACGTGGCTGAATAACAATCTTCGATCATCAGTCTTCCCAGGTGGATGATTGCTACCTCTTGAAGGTCTTCGATTTTCATGCTTGCAGACAAGGCAGATTGATTCGTGATATAAGCGCAGCACCCTGTTTGGAGGAAACCTCATGACTGAACATGACAATGAGCATCTGATTGATTTTCCCACCAGTCTAAAAAACGTGAAAGTGGATCCCGATCCTAATCACGAGGCTGACGTACTGTTGTTAACCTGCATGGATTTCCGCTTTTTCTTAACCATCGCGGAGATGATGGAAGGGATAAAGTACGATCATGTGATTCTCGCCGGAGCGGCGCTGGGTGTGGTCCAGGAAAAGGAGCCGCACTGGGGCAAAACGTATTTCGATCACCTGGGCCTAGCCGTTAAGCTTCACAAGATCAGCAACGTTTGGGTGATGGAGCACCGAGACTGCGGGGCTTATGGACCAAAGGGATTCGGCTTGTTACCTGCCAATCCGGACCGCAAGCAGGAGCGAAAGGAACACCTGAAACAGGTGCGAGAATTCGCGCGTCAGATTCCTGCCGACCTGGAGCTGGACTTTAAGTGCTTTCTTCTGGAAGTTCCGCCCTCAATACAAACTGTGACCTTCGATCAGCTGATCGGAGACGACTAAAACCGCTTCCTCCTCCCTCCTCACAAATCTTTTCTCCGAATGATACGGTTCTAGCCATTTTCACGCCTTAGGAAGACGAGTATGCGGATTCCTCACCGCAAGTGCTGCTCGTGGCGGCTCGAAGCAGGCGCAGCCGTATCAAATCATCAACACACAGATCTTCGTGCTTGCGCTCAGCGAGCCCGTAGTCACACCGCTCTCGCCGCGTACGTCACCACGCGATCGTTTCGAGATCTGAACTGCGGACTGGCCGGAGAGACGACGTTCAACGGCAATCTCGGAACCTTTTCAGGACCCGTCATCATGTTTGCGGCGGGACACGGCTTCGGAACAGCGATGCAAGACACTGCTGCACTCATGACGTCGGCAACCGTAACAATGAAGTCAAACCCGATCATGAAGTGGATCAAAGACAATTTTTAAACAGGAAGTGTCCTCGCAAAGACGCAAAGGCGCAAAGAAGATCTGCTCGATCATCTTTGCGCCTTTGCGTCTTTGCGAGGAAATCTACCCAGATAAGTCGAGTAACCAGATATCGCTCTCGCCTGAGTACAGGGAGAAGTAAATGAGTTGACCGTCGCGGGAGATGCCAACACTACGAAGACGCATCTCCTGCGACGGCAAAATTTCTCGCACGCGTTTCGTCACGACGTCACTGAGGTAGATCTTGTCGTCCGCCAAATAGAGAAAACGCACTCCGTCCGCAAGCCACATTGGGTACGAACCAACGTCGAGTATTTTCTCGTATTGCTTTGTCTCAAACGAATAGCAAACCACCTGATCGGCAGAGTCGGTGCCAATCAACTTCTTTCCATCGGGCGACCAGTCCCACACAACCATCGGGTTTTCAGGTTCCACCGGCAATCGCTCCAACGTTTGACTGGCCCAATCTTTATTGAGGTCGAGAATCACATTCACGCCTTTGCGGCGAAAGAGCATCCGCTGGCCATCGGGCGACCACAGGGGGAACGAAGAGTCGCCCGGGCTGTCGTAGCTCAGTTGGCGAAGATTTCCTCCGTCGGCGTCCATGGTCCATATCTCGTAGCGGCCAGTGCGATCAGACGTAAATGCGATCTTCTTGCCGTCAGGAGACCAGCGCGGGTAACGATCGAAGGGCCGATCGTTTGTAAGGTCGCGCCAGTTTGTTCCATCACGTTGAATGATCACGATGTCGTCCTGCGCTCGCCGGGGCACTCTCATTACGAAGTGCGTGCCGTCAGGAGATAATTCGGGACGACTTATCCGCTGATCGCCGCGCGTGATCCAGAACGGTTCCCCGACAATCTTCTCGCGCTTTGCGTCAAATTTCACGCCGTGGATATTTGATTCTTCTTCTGTTTGTACGTAGATAAGTCGACGGCCATCGCGCGAAAAGTTCAGGTGGCGGCTAAACGCCGAAGGCGTTACGACTGCCTCCGGCTCGCCCAACACTTGTCCTGTTTGTTCGTCGATCGGCACTCGCCAAAAACCCATGTTGCCGCTGCGATCGCTCACGTAGTAGAGAAACTTTCCATCGGGAGACCAGACAGGATTCCAGTTCGTCGGAGAATCTTTCGCGACGACCTCGATGTCGCCTCCGGACTTGGAGATCGTCGCAACTTCACTTCGACCTGAGCTTGGCGGCATGTACCAAAACGCGATCCGCTGCCCGCCTGGAGACCACGCGGGCTGCATCGCATCGTTTTCATAAAGCACACGCTTCCCGCCCGTCGCAACGTCGACGATCCACAACGCACTCGGCCTGGTATTTCGGATGGTCGGTGCGCTCTGACTTCTGGTGCTGCAAGCGATCTCTTTACCATCCGGAGACCACGAAGGATGGCGGCAACCGGCGACCACGAGGCGGCTGTTTTCGCCAGTGCGCTCCATCACATATATACCCAAAGGCTCGCGATTAGAACGAAACGCGATGCGTTCGCCGTCAGGAGAAAACGCAGGTTCGGTTTCCTCAGAGGGTGTATTAGGTGTCAATCGCGTTGCGTTTTTGCCGCCTACACGCTGTTCGAACAAGTCCCAGTTTCCATTTTCCTCAGCCGCATAAACAAAACTTTTTCCGTCGGGTGCGAGTGTTGGAAAGAATTCGGTCCCCGGCTGGTTTGTCAGTTGCAAATGGACCGCGCGCGACCAGTCAGGCGCGACCGCGGGTCTGGCGCGAGTCAAGTACCATCCGAGCGGAATCGCTGCGAGGATCAAGACAATCACGACAGCTATTGGCCAGAACCACGTGCGTTGAATGAAGTTTGGAAAAGAACTCGTGATCGCGCGCGGATTTGAAGCCGTCGCCGAGGAGTCGATCATTCGCAGCAGTCGACGAATATCGGCGCGAAAGTCTGAAGCAGTCTGGTAACGAAGTTCGCGATCTTTTTCGAGAGCTTTCGTGAGGATCTGATCGAGCTCTGAAGGCAGTGTCGCGTCGCTGGTTGTGGCGGGTTCTGGCTCAGTCGAGAGAATGGCGTTGACCGTTTCCTGACGCGTCTTGCCGGTGAATGGCTTCTTGCCGGTGACGAGCTCGTACATCACAACACCAAGACTCCAGATATCCGTGCGATGATCGATCGGCTCACCGGCTGCTTGCTCCGGCGACATGTACGCCAGGGTGCCCATTGCCACGCCGAGTTGCGTCTTCGCCATTTCTTGTGAGGTGCGGACTGAAGTATCTTGCGTGAGTTTCACCAAGCCAAAATCCAAAACCTTTACGTAACCATCGGGACGCACCATCACGTTGTCAGGCTTGATGTCGCGATGAACAATGCCGGCCTGGTGCGCGGCGGAGAGGGCCTCTGCAACCTGGGACGCGATCGCTAAGAGCTCTGGCAGGGTTAGTTTCTGTCGCAGAGACGAAAGGTTTTGACCTTCGACAAACTCCGTCGCGATAAAGTGTAGACCATCGGCTTCCCCGACTTCATAGACGGTGATCAGGTTTGGATGGTTTAGCGATGACAGCGCACGAGCTTCAACTCGAAAACGCGCAGCACGTTCGGTATCGGCTACGAAGTGCCACGGAAGGATCTTCAGCGCTACCAATCTCTTCAGCTTAGTGTCACGCGCAAGATAAACCTCACCCATACCACCCGCGCCCAACAATTTTTCGATCTTGTAGTTGGCGATTTCCTTATCGATGAGCGAAAAGGAAGTGGTGAGATTTGAATCTTCAGCCAGCCGCGCCGCCGCAACTTTCATCGCCGAGCGTTCCATGAAGTTTGACGCCTGCTGCTGTGCCTTCAAGAGACTCAGAACTTCGTCACGCAACTCAGCGTTGTCTTTCGCCGCCTCCGAGACAAAGGCTTCGCGTTTATCGAGTGGTTGGGCCAACGCCTCCTCGAATAATGCGTCAACTTTTTTCCAGAGGTCGGGATCCATCGAATTAATTAGAGGAGAGCTCGCGATAAAGCCACGCTTTGGCTTTGTTCCATTCGCGCATTACGGTGATGGGTGCGATTTTCATGACTTCCGCGGTTTCGTCAACGCTCAAGCCTCCGAAGAAGCGCAGCTCGACAATTCGACTCTTCCGTTCGTCGAGTTCGGCAAGACTCTTCAACGCATCGTCGAGCGCGAGCAGGTCACCATCCTTTTCCGCGGAGATCGTCATCGCTTCGTCCAACGAGATCTGAAGTGCTTCTGCGTCTTTAGCGACGCGTGGTCGACGTCGAGCGAAGTCGACCAGGATGCGGCGCATCATCTGCGCGGCAACGCCAAAGAAGTGTGCGCGATTTTGCCAGCGCACTGCTTTCCAATCGATCAAACGTACGTAAGCTTCGTTGATCAGTGCCGATGTTTGCAGCAGGTGATCGGGGCGCTCGCGACTCATGTAACGTTTCGCGAGACGGTATAGTTCGGCGTGAACAAGCGGCGCTATCCTGGCCAGGGCGGCTTCGTCGCCGTCTCCCCAGGCCAGCAATAGTTCAGTGAGTTCGTGGGCCCCAGGTTCGTCCATATCGGGACCTCAGGACAGGTGGTACAAAAGCGGAGAGAATTTATCACATGGCGGGCGACAAACCTTAGATAAACCACGTGATCACCAGCCCGATAGTCGCGGCGAAGATCGCGGCGGTGGTGATCCATCCCAGAATGTTCAGACCTCGAGTGTTTACGCGGTCTCCCATGATCCTGCGGCTGTTCGTCATCAGCATGATCATTAAAAGCAAAGGCGGCGTGGAGAAGCCCTGGACCACACCGGAGAAGACGAGCGCTTTCATCGGATTGAAACCGAGGAAGTTCAGCGACATCGCCAGCACCGTAAACGCTCCGATCGCGGCATAAAACTTTTTCGCTTCCGACGGCTTGGCGTGCAGGCTGTGTTTCCATCCGACGACCTGACACAGATCGTAAGCAGCGCCCGTCGTCATGATCGGTACGGCGAGAAACCCGACGCCGATCACGCCCAAAGCAAACAGGATCGTCGCCGCGTCACCGGCTAACGGACGGAGTGCTTCTGCGGCTTCCGCTGTTGAGTTCCCCCCTGGTTCGCGCCGATTGATAGACGATTCTAATGAGCGTGGTGAGAGTTCTGTCAGTACCTCAGCGTACTGTGCTAAGGCACAAAGGCACAAAAGTCATAAAACATAAAAAATCGTTTTGTGACTTGTGTGCCTTTTTGTGGCTAAGTTTATTTCGAATCCACTGGCAGTCCCGCTTTGACCCAGGCGTCAAACCCGCCGTAGAGCGGATGCACATTCTTCCAACCGCGATTCGCAAGCTCTTGCGCCACACGGGCGCTCGATACCTCGTTCGGTCAGGTGCAATAGGTTATAACGGCACGGTCCCTGGGAATCTCGCCGAGGTGTTGTAGCTCTCCACCGAGGACTCGAATGGCATTCGGCAATTTCTGATTCGATTGCGCCCAGGCCTGCGGGTTTCGGACATCAACAAATGCGAACTCTTCACCACGATTCATGCGTTCGCTAACTTCGTCGATCGTGATTCTGGTGACTTCCATACAACTTCCCTCCGCGTTTATTGTAGCCAACCAATTCTCGAATAATTAACGCGAAAGTATGTCTTAAACGGACAATCTCAATAAAGGACCGACGGCAGAAACGCGCCGCGCGGCTCGTTGTACATACCCTTACTCATAAGCGTCATCGGTTGGACCACCCGCAATCCCTTTTCTAAACACCAGCGGAACAGCTCGGTGTTGCGTGTTGGTAAAAGGAAGCCCGGGTGTGGAATCTCCGCAGCCGCGCCGAGGAGCGCCTTGAGATCCTCATTACTCTCACCAACCGCGTGTCCGAGAAAATGAATGCCCGAGGCGTAACCGGTGATGCGGCCGTCGTGTTCCACGACAGTGGCTGCGCCCTGGGTTATGCCATCGAGTAGATCCGGCGCGCGACGATGCCCGTGAACTCTAAAACATAAAGCGTTGCAGGCATCCAGATCGGTTTCGGTTGCCGGACGAACACCGTAGCCAGGGATTGTTACGTTCAAAGCCGGACCACTCATCACTGAGAGTGGCTCGCGCGTGTCGAACCCGAGTTTCGTGTAGAGAGAAAGTGAACGGCTGTGATATGCGGCCTGCACGAGACGAATACTCGCAAAGCCACGCTCTTCACCGCGACGCAGAACAGCCTCCATTAATCGTCTTCCAATTGTTGAATTCTGCACATCCGGATCGACCGTAACCGGTCCGATACCCGCGACCACTTCACTCTCCCAGAGGAAGTTACTGCCCGCTATCTGTCCGTCAACTTCGGCTACGACCGAATAAACGTCATTTCGGGAAAGTAGGATCGACAACAATCCGATCGCGATGTCGGGTGCCGGAAAGTCTCGCCGGAAATTGTGGTATTCGGAAATCCTCTTGAAAGCCTCATAGCAAATCACGCCGCATCTCACGGCGTCTTCAGGCGTGCCGGCGCGTAGGGTAACGTTCATCAAATCTCCTTATTCAAGTGTCACGTGTGTAACTTGGAGCCGAGGTTCACCGCCACCGCTTAACCTTCGACCATTCCTTTTGCAAGTCCCACTTCAAACCTCTGCACAAGAGTATCGGACGATTCTCGTAACGGTAGGCGTATGGATTGTTTAGGGTGGCGGCGACAGTCACTGACTCGAAATGTTTTCGCGCGCCTTCTTCTTCGTCGCCGAGCACGATCACGATGTCGCCCGTGTAATCTCGTGGTCCCCAGAGAAAATAGTTTTGGTGCCCACTGATCGCCTTCGGCAATCCATACTTAGGTCCGAAGAAATCGATCGCAGCCGCCTGGCCATAATTGTTACCAAAGATCGCGGTGCGCTTTTGTTCTTCGGGCGTGAGCGAGTGGTAGACGCGCGCAACCGCTTCAACCATGCCCGGCCACGGAAATTCGTCGGCGTAGTACTGTGGCAGAGTCTCACCAATAAAACTCTTCTCCGTTTTCGGAAGCTCAATGGGCAGATGTGACTGGTAACGAAGAAACGTTTCGATTGGCAGCACCGGCAGGACCAGCGGAAGTAACGGCACCACGCCGAGCAACAACCAGATGAAACAAGCAGGTCTCAAGACACGGAGATGGGGAGACGGGGAGACACGGAGACGCGGCGATGACTCTGGGTCGCCGTGTCTCCGCGTCCCCGCGTCTCCCCGTCTCCACTTCGCAAGCAAGCGCTCCGTCGCTGCGCCACCTGCCGCAAACAACATCACGTATGCAGGCGCCGAGTAATAATCCTTACCATGCGTGATCATAAACATCACGATCGTGATCACAAACGCCCATCCGAAAGCGCGATACATCTTCGCGTCGCGTGAGAAGAAGAGGTAGAGAAGTCCACCAAACCAAAACGGAAAACTGACGGGGTTCAACATGAGCACCTGCTGCAACAGGTATTGACCCGGCGGCAGGACCACATCTTTCCCCGTCGCGCGCACGTTCCGCATCAACTCCAAAAAGGGCCAACCGTGCTGAATGTTCCAGATCAGGTTTGGCAGGAATATCAAAACCGCGATCGCTCCGCCGGCGAGAATCCACGGTGTAAACAGAATCGTCCGCTGTCGCGTCAACAGAACGCCCGCGATCAGCGCTGCCGCAAAGAAGACGATCGAATACTTGTTCAGAAGCCCAATACCCGCAATCGCGCCGTACGCGAGCCACAGTCTCGGATTACGCGTGTTGATAAGACGCAGGACCACGTACGCGAGTCCACCCCATAACAGCGGCTCCAAACAATTCATCGCAAACTGGTGATCGATTACCCACCAGACGCCCGGCGTAGCTGCGAGCGCAGCCGCGAGTACTGCACCAAAACGCCCCACTCCGAGTTCGCGCGCGAACGCCGCGGTTAGAACGACGCGAGCTGCCCCGGCCAGCGCGGGCCAAAATATTAGCGCGGGTAACGAGGTCCCTAGAGTGTGTCGCGCAAACCATGCCAGGAGAGCGATGAGCGGCGGCTGGTCCACGTACCCAAGAGCGAGGTGCTCCGAGCAGGCGAGGTAATAGAGTGCGTCACGGAAGTAGCCGTATCGAGTTGACGTGATGAGATGAAGTGCAAAATAAACAAGCGCAATAACATAAACCCATCGCGACAGCGACACGAGGGATGAGTTGTTGCGTGCGGTCATTCGTCAGATAGGCCCAAGTGTAAAGGATGACAATGGACCGGCCTATGATAAAAACAACAGGCGTTAGGCGCAAAGAGTATTGCCAACCGAAAATCCCCGCGCTAACCTCGGACGCATAGCGAGTAAAAAAGATGCTCTCGCGAAGCTGATCCGGGGCATAATGCCTACGTGACGGCGAGGTAAAGTTGTGTCTCAAAGAACAGTAACTCCTCAAGCTCCTTAAAACTGCTTGACGTGAATAGAACCGAATCGATGTTCCTCTTGTTACATCGCCAATGGGGGATAGGAAATAAGTAGTGACAGTTGTGGGATAGCTGAAGGTGAGAGCGGCAGCACGAACCTCGAAGCCGAACTACCGCTCTCGGCGGAACGCACAGGCAACCCCCCACTATTTGCCTCCGGGCAAGCGCGCTCCAAAGATCTACCTAAATAAAGGATCAGGCTTTGAATAAGGCACGAGGGCAAACCGGCTAGTGAGACGCGCCCGAATAGTTCGGGCACTCCGGATATGCTCTAGGTCGGCGCGCAGTGTAAGTGAAAATACACATAAAGACAAGAGCGAATTTTCGTCAGGAGATGTGGCCTGATGGGACGCTCGCGCCGAAACAAGCCGAAGAAGTTGAGCCACAAGCTGCTGGCCATCAGGAAACGTTTGAGAATGAGTCAAACGGAGATGGCCCGAGCGCTCGAATTGAAGGTTCATTATTCCGCAGTTTCCAACTTCGAACTCGGTACACGCGAACCAGACTTGTTAGTCGTCCTGCGTTACTCGCGTCTCGCCGGCATCCCGATGGAAACTCTCGTCGACGACAAGTTAAACCTTCCTGACATGCGTTGAACAGCTTCTCTTACTGCTTCACACACTCCGCAAACAAATTAATACCCTGCTCCTCGAATCTGACGTTCGTGCAATCACGCTGAAACGCTGACGCTCGGAATAAACGGTCCATGTCGGCTTCCGTACGGTGAATCAGCCGCCAGTCGAATACGTGGTCCATCAACACCTTGTCAGGATTGCGCGGATGAAAATTGCCGAGGATGACTTTACCGCCAGTCGCGAGCGCGCCGTGGATGTAATTCAAAAGCTTCACTACAAAATCATCGTTGAAATAGTCGATTAGTCCGATGCTGTAGATTAAGTCCTGATCGCGAAGATCGATCTTTTCCCGGCCGGTTAGAATGTAAACGAGGTTGGCATTGAGTAGTCGCATGTGCCGTTGCAGACGTGCCTTGTCGCGCCGCTCAGCAACAAATGCGAGAGCTTGCAGATCGACGTCGATCAGCGTCGACGTTAACTTCGACGAGTCTTCGAGATTCGCGTACACGTCGAATATTTCGGCCGCTGGACCACAAGCAAGACTCGTAACGCGCGCTTTTGCATCCTGCTTCGCAGCTAATACTGCGTTGATCTCCCGCGCCAGGAGCGGTCTTCGATTTCGCACCGCAATCGCCGCGGGTAAATTCAGAAAACATTGATCCAGCACGGAACCGATGCGACTGCGACCTTGCGGCACGTTCTGGTAGATCTCATGAATGCTTAGAAAATCGCCGGCATAGCCACGCGGCTTGGAGTACCAGCGTTCGGCGGTATTTGTCAGTAGTAAATATGGCAACAGGTCAGACTGTATGCGCGCACCGAGCTCGTCGTTCCCATTCGTCAGCTCGCTCTCGAGCGCGTGCAATTTTGCATTGCAGTCACGAAACGCGTCTTCAACGTCCGCGGCGACTCGCGGCGGCACGACGTCGTTGTTCTTCAGTGCCTGACGATCCGCATTGACGAGAACACGTTTAAAGTTTGTTACCGCGGCATCCAGTCCTGATTTGGGAGCGGAATTTATCGCGATGAGATCCGTCCAGCGAAGCGGGATATCGAGTGTTTGTTGAACTGCGGTCTGCATGATCTGACTCCTTTACGTTCATCCTTCTCCCATGAGTGGCACGAACGCGAAAAAGATCACACAGCAAAACTTTTGTGCCTTTTTGTGGCTTCAGTTGATCGGCGCGCGGACGGGGAGGCCGGGGTAGACGCCCGACTGAAGTTGGCCGTCTTTAACGACCGGGACGCCGTTGACCAGGACAAACCTGATTCCTTCGGAATACTTTGCAGGTTCCTGAAAGGTTGATTTGTCGATGATTTGTTGCGGATCGAAGATCGTGAGATCGGCATCGGCGCCTACCTTGATGCGACCCTTGTTGCGCATTCCAGGAACTCGTTTCTCGAGACGCTGCGCGGGCATCAACGTCATCTTTGTGAGAGCATCCATCAACGTCAACGCCTTTTGCTCACGCACGTAATTGCCGAGGATACGCGAGTAGGTGCCTGCGGTCCGTGGATGGCCTTTGCCGCGCTCGAGAATACCGTCGCTGGCGATCATCGTCAGTGGACTCTTAATCGCCTCGGTGACGATCTCTTCAGTCATCGAGAAGACCGCGACCATGCCGCCGGTTTTGCGATACTCATTGAACGTATCTTTCGTAAGTCGCTCACCGGTCGCAGCCCATTGCAGGTCTTTGTAGTCGATGCCAAAAACTTCCTGCCAACCTTCGTCGAATATCGCAGACTTGATGTCGGTCATCCCGGCGATGTAGGGATAACACTCCGTCGTCACGTCGAGCCCTCTCGATTTCGCTTCCGAGATCATTTGCAGCAACTTCGGAGTTGCTGGTCCACCTGTGCTTTGAATGTGCACGACGTGCAGTGGCGCTCCCGTAATCGCAGCCGCCGCGATCAGCTCTTCGAGCGCCTGAACCGCGCTGCCGGGTTCTTTCACTCCTGCGTGTCGCATATGAACGTGACACGATGCGCCGAAACGTTCGGCGACGCGAAACATCTCGAGGATTTCCCAGCGCGAAGCATTAGGCGTGTATTGAATTCCGAATCCGACTGCGACGGCGCCTTGTTTTAGTCCCTGCTCGAGCATCTGCTTCATTTCCAGGATCTCGGCATCGGTCGCAGCTCGATGCGCCGCTGGTCCACTTGGTAGAAACCCGACCGTCTCGTGCATCGCCCTCATACGCGCCCCGATGTGACCGGCACTCACGCCGTAGTTGATCAGCGATTTTCGTGCGCGCAGCGCGTACCACGCGTCGACGTAGGCGGTGCCGACTTCGAGTTCCAGGGCGGTTGTAACTCCGTCCATTGCTTTGAACCGATTGTTCTCTTCGTCCTGGCCGTGTTGATGAAGGTCGATAAAACCGGGTGAGACGACGAGCCCGCGCGCATCGACTACGGTGCGGCCCTGGAGATTGCGCGTGCTGATTGCTTTGATCGTTCCGTTTGAGATGCCGAGATTGCGGATTGAATCGGATTTTGATTCCGGATCGATGACGCGGCCGTTGAGGATCACGACATCGAAGCTACGTTCTGGGGCTGATTCGACCGGCAACAGGAAAGAAATAGCAATGAGGGCACAACAAAAAATCTTCATCGCAAAGGCGCAAAGGCGCAGAGAAAAACAGAGTCCTTTTAATCTTTGCGCCTTTGCGCCTTTGCGAGGAAATCTTCTTTGACTCCAGGTCACCGCACTTTCCCTCGTCCTTCAACACGCCAAACAGCCTCGACCCGCTCGCCCCTGACACCGTAGATCTCATCGTGCATATTCACCGTCGTGCAGACGTGATTTGGAATTACGCTGAGTCGCTCGCCGACTTTGTAGCGGCGAGCGGAGCGCGTGATGTTCATATGACCGTGTTCTTCCGAAAGGCGCTCGATCTCTGCGGCCTGGTCCTCCTTGATGAGTCCAAAACCAAGACCATCTTCTGCCTGGTAACGATCCGAAGAGAACGTCTTTGAGCCGCCATCGATGATCGCTCGTCCGGGAACGCTGGTGCTGACGACAGTCACCAGCACTGACAACGCGCAATCGTCCAGGGAGGCCGCCGAAATCCCTGCCGTGGTGCGATCGTTGAAGATGTATGTCCCGGGGCGAGTTTCGTTTACGCCGTGAAACAGGCTACTTTCGTACGCCGTCGGCGTTGAGCCTCCGCTGATGATCGAGAGTGGTACTCCTTCGCGCTCAAATACCTCGAATGTGCGATCGAGAAATCCATTTACCTCGTTCCGCAAGGCGATTCGCTGCTCTGGTCCAACTCCAAAGTGTCCGGGGAAAAACATCAATCCCTTGAACTCGAGGCCCGGCAGCGCGGCGATCTTCTTCGCAAGTCTCACCGCATCGTCCTCGTTAACGAGTCCGCAACGATGAAACCCGACGTCGAGCTCGACGAGAATGCCAACCTTCGTTCCCTGCCGCGAGACGGCTTCGGAAATTGAAACTGCTGCTTCTTCGGAATCAAGTGAGACTACGATGGTCGCACGTTCGGCAATCTGGGCGAGACGTTTTGCTTTGTCTGGTCCAACAATCGGGTAAGCGATGAGAATGTCTGTGATACCAGCATCGACCATTACTTCTGCTTCGCCGATCTTCGCGACGGTGATCCCTGTTGCTCCGCTCTCGATCTGGCGTTTCGCGAGTTCGGGAATTTTGTGCGACTTTGTGTGCGGACGCAGGAGAAGCTGATGCTGGCGACAGTAATCAGCCATGCGCGACAGGTTTCGGTCCATCGTGTCGAGGTCGACGATTACCGCGGGCGTTTCGAGTTCGGAGATCTTCATTTAGCCACAAAAAGGCACAAAAGGAACTACTTAACCTTCTCTTCCGACGCCCAGCGCATCCGCGACACGATTTATGTAATTAAACCACGATGCGATGAGCGTGATCTGAAGTATCCCCTTGTCGTCGAAACCCACCGAGCGCAGCCGATCGTGATCCGCGGGCGAGATGCGCGTCGCGTCTCGAGTCACCTGCACGACGTAGTCAAGCATCACCCGCTCCTGCTCGGAGATCGGCGCACTCCGGTAGTCCTCTTCGAGAGCGGTCACCAAGTCCTGGTCCAACGTTACCCGACGCAGAAACTCTGCGTGAGATTCGATTCAATAATGACAACGGTTCGTGACGGACACGACCGTCGTGATCATCTCATGCTGTCGCCTGTTGAGTGGTAAATCGGGAGACATCAACGATCCAAACGTCGCAAACGCATGGTAAAGCGCTTGCGGAATCAAACTGTGCGAGGCCACGATGCCCGCAGCGCCCTCAGGCGTCGGATGAACCGGCGTCGCATATTCTATTGGGTACAGATCGCGTTGCGATTCAACCGCGTTTCGTACCTCTTCGCTTTCGTCGACAGAAACCGTCTTTATCCACGTCATTGAATGCTTCCTCTTTCCACCGCACGCGCGCCTAATCGCTTGTTACGAAATAGAAACAGATAAACCGGCAAGCCGAGCGCCACGACTGCGACGCCGAGAAACGCCTGCGCTGGATTATTACCCGCGAGCAGGACCAGCAAAAAAATAATCATGATCAGGAAGACAACCGGCGTAACAGGATAACCCGGCGTCAGGTATCTGACCGTATCCGGCGCTTCACGACGAAACTTAAACAGCGCCGCTATCGTGAGCGCAATGAACACCACCACGACAAACACGAAATACGAAATGATGTCGTTGAAACTACCCGCAACCACCAGCACCGACGCGAGCACAGCCTGTAACGCGATCGCGCGCGCGGGTGTCTCGTAACGCTTGTGCAGCGCGGCGACAGACGGAATGAACACGCCATCACGCGCCATCGCAAAATAAACCCGCGGCGCCGACATGACAACCGCCGCCAGGCTCCCCAGCACCGCCACGACGACTACGAGCGAGAAGATCAGTCCACCAGCACGGCCAAACAGCACTTCGCCGGCCTGCGCCGCGAAGGTTTCACCCGACGTCACCTTGTCCAGCGGTACGAGATAAACAAAAGCAAAGCTCGTCAGAACGTAAACGGCCGTAACGATGAGCACGCCGTACGTGAGTGCGCGCGGTAACGTGCGGCCGGGATTCTTCACTTCGCCGGCGAGTTTTCCCAAATCCCACCAGCCCGCAAACGAAAAGAACGCGCCGACCACGCCGCCCGCTAAAGCAGCAACCAGAGGTACAGAGTTCGCGCGTCGAGCAACAAACGGAGTAAAGTTGGACCAGTCACCGAGTTGAAAGCCGAATCCCCAGATAAGGATGAACGCCAACAACCCGAGTTTTATGAACGTCAGTATCCGAATGAATCCCGCGCCTAATCTCACGCCCCGAATATTGATCAAAGCGACCACGATAATCGTCGCTATCGCGAGCGCCTTGATTCCCCACGGTGAGAGTTTCAGACCGTAACCGGCGTAAGTAGCAAGACCAACTGCGAGCGCCGCAGTCAAACCCGGATCCATCACGAGAAACGCCATCCACCCGTACATGAACGCGACCGCTGGACCATAAGCCTCCCGCAGGTAGACGTAACCGCCGCCCGCTTCGGGATATCTCGCCGCCAGCTCACCGTAACAAAGAGCCCCGCAGAGTGCCATCGCGCCCATTGCGAGCCACACTACGAGCAGCAACATCGGCGACCCGAGCTGTTTCGCCATGCCCGCAGGCGTCAGAAAAATTCCCACCGCGATCACTTCGCCAACCACCAGCGCGGCAGCCGTGCGGACACCGATTTGTCGCCTCAACTCAATCATGTAAATCCTGAGAAATCCTGCAATCCTGTCTCAAAATGTCACTTTTGCCGCGAACTGAAACGCCCTTGGTCCACCCGAACCAAATACCCCACCAGCAGTTGTCACGGCCTGTCCAAAACTCGACGACTGCAGGAAACCCGGACTGCTCGGATCGTTGCTGTCACGCACCAACACGTTGCTGAATCCCGAGTAATTAACATTCGACACGCCGAGCACGTTCGTGACGTTGAAGAGGTTGAACACCTCAGCCATCGGCTCGATGCTCCAACGCTCTCCGAACCTGAAAACCTTCGACACTCGCAGATCGAGCGATGAAAAATTATCACCAAACTTCAAGTCGTCCTGCACCAAAGGTACGAGCACGCGCGGCTTAAAGCCTGTGCTCGGATCCGGGTTCGGACACAGCGAACCACCCGCCGCGTTGATCTGATTCAGCGCGGCGTTCAGCTCCGCGCCCGTGTGAAACTGTCGCGCGCCGGCGTTCCTTTGCAACTCACAAACACGCGAACTGCCGTCGGGAAGCAAAATGTCGATCGGCACGGTGGACGCAAGAGTCAGAACCGGAGCAAGCTTTATCTCGCCGGGAAGCTGGACCAGACCTGAAAGCACAAAACGATGACGCTGATCGTTCGGCGTTGGACCATACTCGCGACGCAGGTCGTTCGAATCGATCGGTCCATTGGAAAACGGGATCTGATCGTCGTTAGCGTAGTTCGACGAGCGGGATAGAGTGTACGACGCCCTGAACTGGTAACGACTCGCGAAGCGCTTCTCGACGCTCAGCAGTAAGCCGTCGTACTTCGTCCTGACACTCGACTCCAGATTCTTCACGATGTCTGGTCCACCCACAACCGGATTGAATGGCACCGTGCCGATGACGCGGCCGATGATGAAATGCGTGCCAAAGTTGCGCACGTAGTCTGCACGCACGACAAACTGATCGCTCAGTTCGCGCTGTATGCCGGCGTTCATCTGGTGCACCATCGGGTTTTGCAGATCGTTGTCGATGATGTTGATGCCACCGGCGCCGGCGCCCGGCAGCACAAATCCCGTGAACGGGTTTGCGAGCGTCGGAGCCGGAGGCGGAAACACGCCGTTTACAGGATCGAAAAGAAACGGAGGTGGGATAAAGAACAGATTGCCGGCGCGGACCTCGACCGGCAACGCACGTCCGTCGAGGCCACGCTCGAGTGTCTGAATCTCCAGCGTGACGCGATCGTAGTAAACGCCGTAGCCCGCATGAATGCTCGTGCGCATGTCGCTGGTCGAGTAGTTGAACCCGACGCGCGGCGCAAAGTTGTTTTTGTCTCGGGTTCTTTCACCGTTCAGGAACGGCAGGATCAGCGGATTCAATTCATCTGTTCGACTGACGTTCTTCACGTCTGTGTCGAGCTCGTAGCGCAAACCGATATTCAGCGTGAATTGCGGATGCAGTTTCCAGTCGTCCTGAATAAACCCTGCGAGGTACGTGTTGTTGGTATCGGGAAGAAGCAGCGAGCGATCCGGAAATCCGCTGCGCAGAGTGACCGCGAAGAGCAGATCGTTGTCGTCGACGTGACCGTCGAGGTTACGATCGAAATCGGGAAAATCCTCGATCAACTCGATTCGACCCTGCTGAAATACCTTCAGATCGAGATCGGATTGCACGCGCTGGACTTCACCGCCGAGATAAAACACGTGGTTGCCACGTATGAGCGTGTAGGTATCGCTGAACTGAAAACGCCGTTGCTTCGTCTGCTGCGGCACTCGAAACGACGCGCCGTCCTGAATGCTCGGAAATGTAAGTTGTGGACCAGGCGCGACCGGCAATGTGTCGTTGATGAAATCGCTGTAACTGAAGTTGAAGCTGTTGACGTCGCGCGGCGAGATCAGACGCGTGTAGTTTGCGAGGAACGAATGCGCCTTGTTCTCGCTTGACTGCCGTTGCGATGCGGAGCCGATCGAACGGACGAGCGTGCTGGCGGCAATGCCCTTTTCTCGCTGGAATGAATAGCGAAAGTTGAGCTCATCCTTCTCGGTCGGATGCCAATCGACGCGATTGGTCGTCATGAAATCATCCAGAGGCGAATCGGCGAAGTCGCGCCTGATCGTGCGGCTTGCGAGATCTCTCGTACCCACCAACACGACGCCATCCTGGTTGCGGTTCTCGAATGAACCGAAGAACCATGCGCGATCCTTTTTGATTGGACCACCTAGCGCAAATGCATACTGCTGACGATCGAACGGCGGCGACTGACTCAGACTGCGATCGAGAGTCGCCGGCAGACCCTGTAATGCACTGTCGCGAAAGAAGAACGAAGCCGAGCCGAACAGATCGTTCCGGCCTGACTTCGTGATGACGTTTATGACAGACGATCCCGAGCGTCCCATCTGGGCCGAGAAACGATTCGTGGCTATCTGAAACTCCTGTATCGCATCCTGCGAGATGTTCTGAATCGAACCGCCGACAACATCGTCATTCGTGTCGACACCATCGATCGTCACGTTTCCGCCGCGCCCGAGCTGGCCGGCGGAGGAGATGACGACGGTATTCGTCTTCGTCGGATCGAAATTTGGCGCGGGGCTGTTGCCGGGAACCAGAAGCGCGAGCTCGAGAAAATTACGACCATTGAGTGGGAGGCTCTCGACCTCGCGCGAATCGATGATTCCGTGGATCAGCGAGTCGTTGTTATCGATCAACTGCCGCCGCGTTTCCATGTCGACGACAACAGATTCGTTCACGCTGATCTCGAGCGGCACGTTTTGCGTGACAGTCTGTCCAACTTTTAATGAGACGGCGGTCTTGCTGGCTTTTGTGGAAAAACCCTTGGCTTCGACTCTCAAGTCGTATTCGCCGGGCGCCATGTTTGAAAACACGTAGAGTCCGTCGTCGTTGCTCACGGTCTCACGTTTGATGCCGGTCGCTCGTAGAGTCGCAGTTATGTTCGCACCTGAAACGACCGCGCCGTGGGGATCGGTGATTGTTCCTGTGAGAGTCGCGTTTGCAGCCTGTTGACCAGGAGACGTAATGAAGGAACAGAGGATCAGCAGGGTCAATAATGCAATGCGCCGCATTGAATTAGGGGTCCTTTCAGCTTGTGTACAGGTTTCGCAGGATTGATAGGATTCTATCTTGTCGACAACCCTGAAATCCTGTCTATGACGGTCTTCACCTTCTCGAACGCTTGTTCATCATTCGGCGCTTCGGCGACGATGCGGATGATCGGTTCGGTGTTCGATCCTCTCACGAGAAACCATCCATCAGGTTGAATAACTTTCACGCCATCGCGAGTGTCCATCTGAAACTTCGCAAACTCCTGCCGCACGATCTTCAGTACCGTCGAGATCCTGTCGGAAGGACACGGCATTTTTTCTTTCACCATGCTGTACCGCGGAACACTCTCGAGTAATCCAGTGACCGTTTTTTGCGACTCGGCGAGCAGGTGCAGCACGAGCGCCATGCCAACCAGACTGTCGCGCGCGAAGTTGATGCGCGGATAGATCACACCACCGTTTCCCTCACCGCCAATCACCGCTGCGTGTTGTCGCATACCATCCGTTACATTCACTTCGCCGATCTTCGTCAGAAACACCGGACAGTCGAACTTCTTCGCGATGTCGACGACTGCTGAAGTCGTCGAGAGATTTGCGACGACTGGTCCTGGCTCTCGTCCGAGCACGTAAAGCATCGCGAGCACGAGCGTGTAGTCTTCGCCAATCGCGTCGCCCTGCTCTGAAACAATGGCTAAGCGGTCTGCGTCCATGTCCTGCGCAAAACCTACGTCGGCGCGCTGTTCTTTCACTGTCTTGCAGAGCTCGCCGAGATTCTCGGCCACCGGCTCTGCCGCACGCGGAAACGAACCGTCAGGGGTGACGTTCAATGGAATTACTTCCGCGCCCAGGGCTTCGATCAACTTTGGTCCGACGAACGATCCCGCGCCGTTACATGAATCGAGTACGACGCGCAGTTTTTTCGAGGTTTTTGGCAATGGACCAAGCACGTCGAGAATCGACTTGATGTGTAGATCGGTTGCTCCTTCAACCTGTTCGACCGTGCGTAACTCTTGCCCGCCGACTCTCGTGTACTCGCCCTGGTGATAGATATCTAGTAGCTCGCGCGCCTGGCCGGCATCGAGAAACAGTCCGCTAGAACCTATGAACTTCAACGCGTTCCATTCGGGAGGGTTGTGACTGGCAGTGATCGCGATGCCACCTTGCGCGCGACGGTGTCGTACCTGGAGCTGGACTGTCGGCACGGGGCACATTCCGATGTCGACAACGCGACTTCCGGTGGATAAAACACCCGCCACGACGGCGTGCTTCACCATCTCACCGGACGTTCGTGGATCGCGACCGATGACGATCGTTCCCGATCCGGTGTGCGTACCGAACGCCTGCGCGAAGCGCGTCAGAAGCTTCGGTGTGAGCGATTGGCCCACCACACCACGCACTCCCGAAATGCTGATTTTGAGGGTTGGTATTGCTCGCATTTTTTTTGACAGGATTTACAGGATTTTTTTCATGATTAATCCTGAAAAAATCCTGTCAATCCTGTCTAGTAATTACTTCCGTATTCGATCGCGCGCCCAGTCGAGCAGTTCGCGCGCGGCTGCGTTCTCGGCCGCTTCCACGATGATGCGTATCATCGATTCAGTATTCGACGCGCGCACGTGAACCCACCCCCTAGGCAAGGTGACTTTGATGCCGTCCGTCGAATCGACCTCCATCCCCTCTTCCTCGACCACCCCACGAAACTCCTGCAACACGGAATACAAACGGTGTGGCTCAACCGCGACGTTGTGCTTCAACGTCGTCAACCGCGGCAGTCGTTGGACCAACTCTGAAATCCGCTCACCGCTTTGCGCGAGGTGTTCGAGAATTAATCCGATCGCCGCAGCGCTGTCGTGAGTCAGGTGAACTTCCGGAACTGTGATTCCGCCGCTTCCCTCACCTCCAAGCACGCCGTTGTGTTCGATCAACCCTTCGGAGATGTAAGCCTGGCCCACCGGAGTCCGCACAACGCTTCCGCCGTGGCGCTCCGCGATCACGTCAACCGCTGCCGACGTCGAAACGTTTGTGACTACTGCGCCAATCTTTCTTCCGAGACGAACGTCAGCAGCGATCGCGAGCGTCATCTCTTCTGACAACGCTTCTCCACGATCCGTGACGATTCCGAGTCGCTCGCCGTCCGCGTCGTGTGCAAAACCGATCGCAGCATGCCCTGCTTTAACTACGGCGCAGAGCTGAGCCATCGTCTCGGGCTTCGGCTCAGGAGCATGCGGGAAAGGAGCATTTGGATCGTCGTTGACCGCCAGCACTTCGCATCCCAACGTCGCCAACCACTTGGGACTCAGAAACGAGCAAGCACCGTTACAACAGTCGACCGCAACGGTGAATTTTCGAGAGCGGATCGCATCGGTCGAAAAACTCTCATTTAAAACTTTGATATGTTCTTCAATCGGATCGGCGGTCTCGACGACCTGCCTAATCGTGTCCCAACTCGCTTTAGCAAATTCGCCCTGGTGAAAAATATCGAGCAACTCTTCGCCCTGGGTTGGGTTGAGATAGAGCCCGTCGCTGCGAACGAACTTCAATGCATTCCACTGCCATGGATTGTGGCCGGCAGTGATCGCGATACCGCCGTCGGCTTTAAGCGACTTGATTGCCAACTGCATGCTGGGCGTTGGACAAACGCCGAGATCGACGACATCGCAACCCGCCGCGAGCAGTCCTGCCAGGACAGCCGAGCGAATCATCGGGCTGGATGGCCGTGTGTCGCGGCAGACGAGAATACGTCCTCGGTCGAGGTACGTCCCGAACGCTTCGGCAAACTCGACCGCCAGTTCTGGCGTAAAGGTCTCACCGACGATGCCACGAACACCGGTGATGCCGATTTTCAGTGGTTTCATGCTTGATGGCGGACTTAATTGTACCTCACGACATAAGTCCCCGTCAGGTGTTTTCTGCCACAAAAAGGCACAAAAGTTACAAAAAGGAATGTATTCTGTAGCGCCATGAAACGAATACTTGTCGCCCTGCTGGTTTTACTGCCGCTTGCTGGAGCTCACGCTCAGGAGAAAACCATCGCCGAACGCCTCGGATATCCGCGCGACGCAAAGCTCCTGATCGTCCATGCTGACGATCTCGGTATGGCCCATTCGGTCAATGCCGCGACGATAAAAGCGTTTGAGACTGGTCTCGTAAGTTCCGGCAGCATCATGGTGCCGTGCCCCTGGTTTTCAGAGATCGCGGCGTACGCCCGCGCGAATCCCCGGGCAGATCTCGGCTTACACTTAACACTCACGAGCGAATGGACGTCGTTCCGCTGGGGCCCTCTGTCGTCAAAGGATCGCGTGAGTTCGCTCCTCGATAAAGACGGATATTTCTATCCCCTGGAAACTGACGCAGCTTCACATGCAGATCCGAAGGAAGTTGAACTCGAGATCACCGCGCAGGTCGAACGCGCCCGAGCGTCCGGCGTTCAGCCGACGCACCTCGACTCACACATGGGCACGCTCTACCAGAACAAAGCGCTGTTTGAAGTATTCCTGCGCGTCGCGCGCAAATATAAGTTGCCGGTGAGAGTCGCTCGAGCGTGGTTTGGTCGAGCAGATTTTCCTGCGGAAATATTGAAGACAGACGACGTTTACATCGATCGCGTTCTCGACATCAATACGAGTGTCGCCGCAAACGACTGGGCCAGCTTCTACAGCGACGCGATCAAAAAGCTCGAACCCGGTGTGACGGAGGTCGTGATACACCTCGCGTACGACGACGCCGAAATGCGCGGCGCAACGTTCGATCACCCTAACTGGGGCGCGGCGTGGCGGCAACGCGATTTAGATTTCTTCACGAGCGATGCTTTCCGCAAACTACTCCAGGAAAACCAGATAAAGCTCATCACGTGGCGCGAGCTCGGCAAACTCGTGAAATAAATCCCTCCGCAAGTTGGCCCTTTTTCGCGGTGCCTTTCGCGTACTCATATGACGGCGAGCAATAGGGCTAGCCGATACTTAGAAGTGCCTGAAGGAGAGCACCATGACACACATTCGAAGGGCGATCGCATTATCTGGTCTACTCGTACTGTTGACGTTCACATCAGCGCTGGCACAGTCTGACCGGCAAACTATCATATATATCCCATTTAATTTTACCGTCGGTGAGAAAATGTTTTCGGCTGGCAATTATGTGATCGAGCCGAACAGGAGAGACACGCCCACGGTGTGGGTGATCAGGCACAAGGACGGCTCCGGTGCCGCGTTCGTTGTCACGCGGCCCGTGTATTCAGTCGACACGCAGGAGAAATCGAAGCTGGTCTTTCACCGTTACGAAGATCTCTATTTCCTGACGGAAGTTTGGACAAGCGGAAGCGCAGCGGGACGCGAGATTCAGATCTCGAACCGAGAAAAAACGTTGGAGAAGGTATTGGCCTCGAAGCGTCAGGACACCATCCTGATTGCGGAAGGCAAGTAACAACCGAGTAAACAGCAAGCCCACACACTGTTCCGGCCCTGGCGCGAGTCAGGGCCCTTGCTTTTTGTCACGAAGTCGACTAGGAAGAAACGGTTTCACATCCCCGCACGTTCGAGGAGTCGCCAGTGACCGTTGATCATCTTTCGCGCCGCCAGTTTTTAAAGGCTGGCGGCATTGGCTTGCTTGGAGGTTTTGTCGTCCGGACCAAGGCCTGGTCTAACCAGCGTCGTGAGCTCACTCTCTACGTCGGTACTTATACATCAGGCAAGAGTGAGGGTATTTACGGTTATCGCATGGACGCTGCGACCGGCGTATTGACTCGCTTCAACACGTTCAAGTCATTCAATCCTTCGTTCCTGGCAATCGATCGAAGCAGGCGTTACCTGTATGCAGTGAATGAAATCGGCGACTTTCTTGGGAAGCCGAGTGGCGGTGTCACCGCTTTTGCGATCGATCGCGCGACCGGAAATCTGCGGATGCTGAATGAACAAGCCACGCAAGGCGCAGATCCGTGCTATTTGACAATCGACCGCAAGAGTAAAACGTTGCTCGTCGCAAATTACACTGGGGGAAGTGTTGTCGCGCTTCCGCTACGGTCCGACGGCACGCTCGGCATGGCCATGGACGTGAAACAGCATGAGGGGGCGAGCATCAAGGAACAGCAGAAAGGACCACACGCACATTGCATCATCCTCGACGCGGCTGAGCGTTACGCACTCGCGGCGGATCTAGGAATCGACAAAGTGATGATCTACCGGTTCAATCCCTTGACTGGAAAACTCACCCCGGGCACACAACCCTCGGCAGAACTCGCCCCAGGCGCCGGTCCTCGCCATCTGACATTTCATCCGAACGGCAAGTGGCTCTACGTCATCAATGAACTCGATTCAACGATGACTGTCTTTAAATATAACGGCGGAACAGTTTCACAGATGGAGACTGTCTCAACTTTGCCGAACGACTTTTCAGGCGTGAGTTATTGTGCGGACGTACACGTCTCCCCATCGGGCAAGTTTCTCTACGGCTCGAACCGCGGACACAACAGCATCGTGGTGTTTCAGATAGACCAACGCACCGGCAAACTCACGCAGCTCGAACACGTTTCGACCGAGGGCAACTGGCCACGCAACTTCACGCTCGATCCCACCGGGCGATTTTTACTAGTGGCCAACCAACGCACGGACAACGTCGTAACTTTCTCGATCGATCCCCAAACCGGCCGTCTCGAGCCAACCGGCCAAATCACCGAGATCCCTGTTCCAGTCTGCCTAAAGTTTCTGTAAGTTTGAGAATGGAGTTGAACTAATGAGTCAAGTTCCAGGTACTGACACGTTGCAGCAGTGGCGAGAGACGGCAAGCTATTGGACCAGGTACCACGACATGATTCGGACGATGTTCGTACCGTTAACGCGTGCACTCATCGAGCAAGCGCGTATTGGTCCAGGGCAATCCGTACTCGATGTAGCGGGCGGTTCGGGTGAACCCTCACTCACTATCGCGCAAGTCGTTCAGCCTACGGGTTTCGTGATGTGTACCGACGCGATCGCGGAAATGGTTGCAGTGGCTGAACGAGAAGCAGTCGATCGTGGTGTCGAAAACGTGAAGTTCCGACAATGCACCGCGGATTCGTTGCCGTTTGCTGATGATTTATTCGACGTGGCTGTCTGCCGGCTCGGCGTAATGTTCTTTCCTGATCCACTCGCGGCACTAAGAGAGATGTTGCGTGTGATCAAACCGGGAGGCCGAGTTGCGCTTGCTGTATGGGGGAAAAGCGAACTCAATCCATATTCGTATGTCGTGACGCGAATCATATCTCGCTATGTGCCGGCGACGCCTGTAGCACCGGATGCGCCCGACGCGTTTCGTTTTGCTGAACCGGGCAAGCTCGCCGGCATTCTCGAAGCGGCGGGCGCGATCGACGTAGCCGAGTGCGTCGTCGAATTCGATATCGCAGCGCCGCTCTCACCTGAAGAGTTTTGGAATATGCGTTCTGAGATCTCGGAAACATTGCGCGAGAAACTCAAAACTATTTCGAGTGAAGACAAGCGGCGGATGGCAGACGAAGTGCGGGAAGCAGTGAGAGAGTTCTTTCCTGACAATCAAATGAGATTCCCCGGCCAGATGATTATCGTGAGCGGTGTAAAACCGAGTCAGTGATCACGAAACTCCGACGGTTACGGGCTTCGGACTGCCTTGCAGTTGGATCGGTAATTCCGGCGCACAGCAAATCTTGTCTAAACGCTTTCGATCTTGCTGCATAGCAGGATCGTTCGCCAGCCATTCGCGCACATCCGTAAGCACTTTCGCGGCGTTCTCATCCTTCGGCGTCGAAATCCGGTAGTGCATCCAGATTCCTTCACGTCGCGTCGCGACGATACCAGCGCGACGTAGATAAGCCAGGTGCCGGCTAATCTTTGGCTGGTTTGTTTTAAATATTTCGACGAAAAAACAGACGCAGACCTCTTGATCGCCAATCAGGTTGATGATCCGCAGCCGGGTTGAGTCTGCGAGCGCCCGAAAGAACAACTCGCGATCGAAGGGTTTCTCTTTCCTTGTCATCACGGACGGCATAATAACATAAACACATATGCCTTGACATATATCCGCTTTTACCGGATACTGCCCGTGCATATGCGCTTGTGCATATATATGACCCCTGATAAGGAGTATTGAAATGCAGCAGGAACGAAGACCAGTTCAGACATTAAAGGCGCATCTTGCGTTGAACGTTAAAGACGTGGAAGTGAGTCTCGAGTTTTATAGAAAACTCCTGGGAATTGAACCGAGCAAAGTGCGGACGGGTTACGCAAAATTCGACGTTCAAAATCCGCCATTAAATCTGACGCTCAATCAGCACGTTTTCGATGAGCGCGGTGCGCTCTCGCACCTGGGAATTCAGGTGGCGTCTACGGACGATGTTCTTGCCATTCGCGAAAGATGGACCGACGCCGGTTTGTTAACGCGCGACGAAATGCAGACTAATTGCTGTTATGCATTGCAAGATAAGACCTGGGTGCGCGATCCCGATGGCAACGAGTGGGAAGTGTTCGTCGTGCTCGAGGACAATCTGCCCGAAACTGCACCCTGCGAGTGTGGGACAAAGTTAGAGGACACCGAAGCGTTGAAAACGGCGGCGTGCTGTACGCCAACACCGATTGGAGTCACGTATGCAACCGTTAGCAAAGCGGGTTGTTGCTGAGGCATTAGGAACGTTTTTCCTGCTTGCCGCAGTGGTGGGGTCGGGCATCATGGCCGAGCGACTTGCAGGTGGAAATACAGCGCTGGCCCTGCTCGCCAACACTGCGGCCACCGGAGCCGCGCTTATTGCCTTGATTATTAGTTTTGCTCCGCTATCAGGTGCTCACTTTAATCCGGTCGTGACACTCTCTTTCGCTTTGCGGCACGATTTACCTTGGCGGGAAGTTGTGGTCTATGTGCCGGCACAAGTAGCGGGTGGAATTGGCGGAGTTATCGCGGCAAACCTGATGTTCGATCTGCCAGCGGTTTTCTTATCTCAACATCCGAGAACTGGCGTGGCTCAACTATTCAGCGAATTCATAGCCACGCTCGGGTTGGTAAGTGTAATTCTGGCCGCCAGCCGCTCGACCGTTGCCGTTGTCGCGGTTGCCGTTGGTGCGTACATAAGTGCGGCCTATTGGTTTACTGCGTCAACGTCCTTTGCTAACCCGGCAGTAACCATCGCCCGCTCCTTGAGTGATACCTTTGCAGGAATCCGCCCGGTTGATGCGCCTGGTTTTGTGATAGCGCAATTCGCCGGTGGTATCGCTGCTACAGTTTTATTTCGATGGTTAGTGCCAACTCGAGAATGAGAAGGTAATATGGAAAGTAAACCATACAAGTTTTTGTTTCTGTGTACCGGCAATTCTGCTCGCAGTATCATTGGCGAGTATCTCTTAAGGCGGCTGGGCGGATCGCGCTTTCAGGTATTCAGTGCCGGATCGTTTCCAGCCGGAAAGGTGAATCCTCTCGCCATTCAGGTTTTGAAGGACGTCTACAACATCGATGCCTCGGGAGCTCGGAGCAAATCCTGGGAAGAATTTAAAGACGAAGAGTTTGATTTTGTCGTAACTGTCTGCGACAACGCTCGCGAAAGTTGCCCCGTGTGGCCGGGCCAACCAGTCGTGGCGCACTGGTCAAGTCCCGATCCCGCTGCCGTAGAGGGAACCGATACAGAAAAGTATCGCGCGTTTAAGGACGTGGCTTTTCAGATTAATCGTCGCCTACATCTCTTCACATCTCTTCCCCTCGACGAGCTGGACCGATCCAAAATAGCTGCGGCCATCCAGGAGATCGGATCAAAATGAACTGCGAAAACATCACTATCAGTAACGCTTCATCGGACGATTTGCGAGACATTCTGGATCTACTTTCGCATGTCGAGTTGCCACACGACGGGGTCGCGGAAAATCTGGGCGCTTTTCTCGTTGCGAGAGACGAATCGTCACGACTGATCGCTACGATCGGACTGGAGCCGCATGGCGACACTGCGCTGTTGAGATCTGCTGCCGTTGCGCCGGAATATCAAGGTTGTGGAGTTGGCTCTCGATTGACCGAGCGGGTGCTTGAACAGGCGACAAAAAATGGCGTGGAAAGAGTCGTACTTCTGACCTCGACGGCAAGCGAATTCTTTGCGCGGCGTTTTGGATTTTGTGAGACGTCACGGACTGTTTTCGACAAAGAGCTCGCCGGATCGTCAGAATGGAATCTACCTCGATGTTCGAGTGCGGTATGTATGAGTCTCGATTTGCGGGACCAAAATGTTTGACGTGGATCTTCGAATGAGCGAGTTCTTTCCTCTGCGGCCCTCTGCGTTCTCTGCGTTAATGGGCCTTTCAACGCAGAGAGCCGCAGAGATACGCAGAGACCGCAGAGAAAACAAATCAGATTTGCCACTTTTTGTGCAAAGCGAGTTCGATTGTCTAATCCATCAAAGCGTATCTCTGCGTTCTCTGCGTTAATGCGCCTTTCAACGCAGAGAGCGCAGAGATACGCAGAGGCCGCAGAGAAAACAAATCAGATTTGCCACTTTTTGTGCAAAGCGAGTTCGATTGTCTAATCCATCAAAGCGAACTGGCGAAATGGAATCTACCTCGATGTTCGAGCGCGGTATGTATGAGTCTCGACTTGCGGAACCAAAATGTTTGACGTGGATCTTCGAATGAGCGAATTCTTTCCTCTGCGGCCCTCTGCGTATCTCTGCGTTCTCTGCGTTAATGGGCCTTTCAACGCAAAGAGCCGCAGAGATACGCAGAGGCCGCAGAGAAAACAAATCAGATTTGCCACTTTTTGTGCAAAGCGAGTTCGATTGTCTAATCCATCAAAGCGAACTGGCGAATAGCTTCAACCATGAAAAGCCAGTACAAACCCAATATCACAAAAGCAGAGAGCGATAACCATATTCGCTTCGACCGCGCGCCGAAACCAACCATGATCGCACAAGTGATTAGCAGGGGTATTGTGATAGGCGCCGCCATAAAGGCTGCTGCAAGTGGACCTACGGTTGACACAAACAACAGTTCGGAAACGGTGAAGGGCTCTAATAGCGGAGTACGATACTCTTGCAAAGCACGAAACACGATTCCAGCCAGTACGGACACAACGAAAACCGAGGTGCCTGTAATCACCGTACGCCGCAGGTGAAATTGATTAGGCTCTTCCATATATTCCCGATCATTTCACCGATCGCGTCTTGCTTGAAAGATTTGCGATTAGCATACGGCGCCAACGGTTCGATTTGTAATGAGCAGTTAGCGCCGTATGCCTATGTAAGAGAATCCTCAGTTGCATTGCCCACAGGCCGGGTCGCAAAGGCTGCATAACATCGCTTGCGTCGTGACCTGGGCAAAGTCGGTCTGCTGGCCGCTACAGACGTAGGTGCCCTTGCATTCATTCTCCACGCACATGCCGACTTTCACGGTATACGTGGCGTCCGAGTAATAACGCTCCGTGGTTTTCACGCCGTAGCACACAAAAGCGCTGCTTTCGGTAGGTAGAGAGAAATACGCTACACACACAACGAGAACTCCTAACATGAGGAATTTCCGCCCTAATTTCCATATCCCCTGTCGAGCCATGGCTGTCCTCCTCTTGGCAAAAGTGATGATGAGGCTTGGCGAGCTTCGGGACTCTCGTCAGCAGAAAGGTAAGCGACTAACGCTGGCACAATATGCGGGACGAAGCTGGTTGTCAATGAGTTCATGTTTAGGCGTGATCGCATTTGCGGTAGCCGATTCCGGCCATCAGCTACCGCATCACAGGGGACGTGTTAGCTTGCCGCAGGGCGGCCACCGAAGCAGATGATGTAGCCATCGGGATCCTCGACGTAGAAGTCTTTCGTGGCCCACGCGGTAGCCGTCAGCGGCTTGATGATCGTCGCACCGTTGCCGACGCACTGCTCGTAGAAGGCTTCGATGCCCTCGACACCCGCCGACGCATCGAGATGCTCGTTATCGCGCCGGTGCCGGCGCTCTGCCTGGTTCTTGGGTGCTTCCTTCAGGTGCAATTCCAGTCCGTCCAGATGACCGATAGCGTAGAAACCATCCCACGGTTCGCCGAACTTGAAGCCGATCTTCTGGTAGTACGCGATCGAGCGCTCAAGGTCGTCGACGAGGAACTGTGGAGCGAAAGATGTTACACGCGGCTTCGTTGCGGTCGTGGACATTGAATCCATCCTTTCAGCAGGATAACCAGTATACGCCCAATCAGCGTCGCATTCGTTCTTAGTCAGGAGTATTTGCCAGTTACCGCAGAGCAGCTTCAACTCTAAAAACATGGCTTTGTTCGATCACCATTGAAAAGTCCTGGCAAATAGAAGAAAATACCCGCGTTCCTGTATTCCCTGCCTGAGGACAGCTAAATAGATGAGACATCCCATACTTGCCCTGGGGGCGATCGGTCTTTCACTGTGCTTCGCTCTGCAAACTCCAATGGCAATTCAGGCCCAAACCGATCTCAACGACAGCGATGAGTTCTTCCAACGGACTATTCGCACCGCTCCCGAACGCGATAACACACAGAAGATCGAAGATCTGCTCAAGCGAATGACGCTGGAAGAAAAAGTCGGGCAGATGACCCAACTCACCATCGGCATGATCGTCAACGGTAGGGACCAGGACATCAAGATCGATCCGGCCAAACTCGACAAGGCGATCGTGAAGTACGGCGTCGGCTCAATTCTCAACGTCTCAGATCAGGCCCTCACGATCGATCGCTGGCACGAGATCATCGGCGATATCCAGGGCGCCGCAAAGAAAACGCGTCTCGGCATCCCCGTCCTCTACGGTATCGACTCTATTCACGGCGCAAACTACATCCAGGGCGCTACGCTCTTTCCACAAGAGATCGGAATGGCCGCGACCTGGAATCCGGAGTTGATGAAACGCGCCTCTGAGATTACGGCAATCGAAACACGTGCCGCAGGAATTCCGTGGAGCTTCTCGCCAGTTTTAGACCTCGGACGCAATCCGCTTTGGCCGCGCTTCTGGGAAACGTTCGGCGAGGATCCGTACCTCGCGAAAGTGATGGGCGTCGCGTTTGTGCGTGGACTCGAAGGCGCCGACGTCTCTTCAAACGATCAAGTCGCTGCGAGCTTGAAGCACTACATGGGCTACAGTTTTCCGCTCACCGGCAGAGACCGCACGCCCGCTTGGATTCCGGAAAATTACCTGCGCGAATATTTTCTGCCGACGTTCGACGCCGCGGTGAAAGCCGGCGCGCGCACGGTGATGATCAACTCCGGAGAGATCAACGGAGTTCCCGGACACGTCAATAAACACATCCTGACCGACATCCTCCGAGGTGAGCTTGGGTTCAAAGGTTTTGTCGTCTCTGACTGGGAAGACATCAAAAAGCTCGTGACGACCTGGCGCATCGCGGCGACCGAAAAGGAAGCGACACGACAGGCAATCATGGCGGGCATCGACATGAGCATGGTGCCGCTGGACTACAGCTTCGCGGATCATCTGATCGCACTCGTTAAAGAAGGCGCGGTGCCGCAGTCGAGAATCGATGAAGCCGTGAGACGAATACTGCGCGTCAAATTCGAGCTGGGATTGTTTGAAAAACCTGTTCCCACAGCCGCACTCAAAGCAAGATTTGCATTGCCTGAGTCGAGACAAGTCAGCTTGCAGGCAGCGCGAGAGTCGCTGACGTTGTTGAAGAACGCGAACAACATACTGCCGCTGGCGAAGACGACGAAAGTACTCGTCACTGGACCAACATCCGATTCGATGATCTCACTCAACAACGGTTGGTCTTACGTCTGGCAGGGATCCGAAGAGTCGCTCTATCCGAAGGATCGACCGACGATACGAAAGGCCATCGAGGAGAAGGTCGGAACCGCCAACGTAACGTTCGTGCAAGGCACGAAGATCACGCGGCCGGCGGGATCGACGTCAAACAACACACCGACCGACAAAGAAGAAGAGGTCGACATCGCAGCCGCCGTGAGTGCGGCGCAGAACGTCGACGTGATCGTGCTTGCGCTCGGCGAAGGTTCTTACTGTGAAACACCCGGCAACGTCACGGACCTGACGATCGGTGAACCACAGATAAAACTCGCGGAAGCACTAAAGGCCACCGGAAAGCCGATCGTGATGGTGCTGGTCGAAGGTCGCCCACGAATCATCAACCGCATTGCCGATAGTGCGAACGCGATCCTGATGGCTTACAACCCGAGCAACGAAGGTGGCACCGCGATCGCCGACGTGTTGTTCGGCGATGTGAACCCGAGTGGCAAACTCCCTTTCACTTACCCCCGTACGCCGAACGGTCTGATCAATTACGATCACAAGCCATTCGAAACCGAAGACACCGCATTCGGCAACATGGCGTTCAAGCCGCAGTTCGAGTTTGGCGAAGGTTTGAGTTATACGACGTTCGCGTACAGCGATCTGCGTCTTGGTAAACAAGTAATTACTGCGAACGAAGAACTGCCGGTTAGTGTAACGGTGACGAACACGGGCAGTCGCGCAGGCAAGGAGGCGGTGCTGGTTTACGTCAGCGATCTTGTGGCGTCGATATCGCCGCCGAGGAGACGTTTGCGACGCTTCGCGAAGATAAGTCTCGAGCCCGGTCAAAGCCGTACGTTGACGTTCAAATTACGGCGTGACGACTTGTCGTTTATCGGCGCTGACAACAAACCCGTTGCGGAGCCAGGCGAGTTTGACGTAAGAGTTGGCGGTATTACCCAGAGATTTACGTTGCAGTAGAGCTACAAAAGGCACATAACAAGACACAAAGTTTCCCGAACAATGAGAATCAAATCCTACCTTCCGTTGATGGTTATGCTGATCTGCGCGGTCGTCGTTACCGCGCAGGAGCCGCAGCCAACACCCAGGCTCAACTTGATGCCGGTGCCGGCCTCGGTGACGTTTAATAAAGACCGGTTGGCAGTCGACAGCAACTTCAAGGTCGCGACGCGGGGGCATTCGGACGCACGGCTACAGGCCGGCATTGCTCGTTTCATGCGGCGACTCGAGGGACGCACGGTGTTGACGCTTGCGCCCGGACTCGCAGTGGACGATCAGATGACCCAGCTCATCATCAACTGCCAGGGGCCGGGGCAGAACATCCCGTCCGTACGAGAGGATGAAAGTTATCGTATCGACATCACGAGTCGACAAGCGTTGCTCAGCGCGCCGACTGTTGTTGGCGCACTTCGTGGACTCGAAACTCTGCTGCAACTACTCGACGCCGACAGGCGTGGATATTTTTTCCCGGGTGTTCAGATCGACGATCAGCCTCGGTTTCCGTGGCGTGGCCTACTGATCGACGTCGCGCGTCACTTCCACACCATGGAAGTGCTCAAGCGGAATCTCGATGCGATGGCCGCAGTGAAGATGAATGTCTTGCACTGGCATTTGACTGAGGACCAGGGTTTTCGCGTCGAGAGTAAAAAGTTTCCGAAGTTGCACCAGCTTGGCTCCGACGGCAACTACTACACGCAGGAACAGGTAAAGGAGATCATTGCCTACGCTCGCGATCGCGGCATTCGCGTTGTTCCCGAGTTCGACATACCGGGCCACAGCACGAGCTGGCTTGTCGGTTATCCAGAGCTCGGCAGTGCGCCTGGTCCATACACGATCGAACGCCGCCCCGGTATCTTCGAACCCGCTCTCGATCCCACGCGCGAAGACGTCTACAAGTTTCTCGAAACGTTTTTGGGCGAGATGGCCGCGCTCTTTCCAGACGAGTACCTGCACATCGGCGGAGACGAGAACGAAGGTAAACAGTGGGACAGAAACCCCGCGATACAAGCTTTCATGAAGCAGAAAGGAATCAAGGACAACCACGCTTTGCAGGCTTATTTCAACACGCGCCTCCTGAAGATTCTTCAGAAGCACGGCAAGAAGATGATCGGTTGGGACGAGATCCTGCAACCCGAGCTGCCGAAGGATGTCGTGATTCATTCCTGGCGGGGCTCAGCCGCGCTCGCCGAAGCGGCCAGAAAGGGTTACGACGGCATTCTGTCGAACGGTTATTACATCGATCTCATTCAACCTGCTTCACAACATTACGTCCCGGATCCACTTCCCGCCGGCAGCACTTTGACTCCCGAAGAAGCGAAGCACGTCCTCGGTGGCGAAGCGACGATGTGGGCCGAATGGGTGACGCCGGAAACGATCGACTCGCGCATCTGGCCGCGCACGGCCGCGATCGCAGAGAGGCTCTGGTCGCCGCAGAACGTAACTGACGTCCCCGACATGTATCGCCGCCTCGCAGTGATCAGTATTCAGTTGGAAGAGCTCGGGCTTACTCACAAGAAGAATCCAGACATGATGTTGCGCAGGCTCGTGCGCAACGACGACATTGGTCCACTCAAAACACTCGTGTCCGTTATCGAACCCGTCAAGGAATACCGGCGGTATGAAATGCGGCCACAAACAATGCTGAGCCCGCTCACGGGCGTGGTCGATGCGACGACGCCGGACAGCGACGCGGCTCGTAGGTTTTCGTGGATGGTGAAGGAGTTCCTCGACGACGCGCCGCGCTATCAGCTTTACCGCCCGGAGTTGAGCCAGATGCTTGCGGACTGGCAAACTTCCGGCGCGTCGCTTGTGCCGGTTATAGATCGTTCTCCGTCGCTGCGGGAAGTTAAGCCGCTCGCTGACAATCTCTCGATATTAGGTGCGACGGGGTTGGAGGCACTCTCTTACTTGAAGCTCGGCGTGCCACCCCCGAAAGAATGGCGCGAGACGAGCATTGCGAAACTCGACGAGGCGGCAAAACCGTATGCAGCTTTGGAGTTTGTAGTCGTTGCAGGTGTGAAGCAGTTGGTGAACGCAGCCGCCGAGCTGAAGTAGTGGACAGGATTATCAAGGTGTTACAAGATTCACAGGATATTCGTTATCGCGGTGGTGGTTCGTTTGGCTTCGCGATAATTCCCGATCCTTCTACAATCTTTATATACCTATTGAGCGGAAGGTTCGTTAGTTTGTCTACGGTTCCGCTGGGCCAGCGAATTTCAACGCTTTGAATCTTTGCAGAGACACCGACGCCAAGTACCTCGCGTGGATCGCTTGTGGACAAGTAACTGCCTCCTGCGGTTCTCAAGCGGGTTCGCTTCTTACCCGACGCTTGCCAGGAAATAATTGCACCCACGGCTCCTGGGTTGCTACGTGTGGCAACGAGGTCCAAGCCAATCCAGTTATTTCCATTCCCACCCTCATTGCGCAGCAATACTGGTGCTTCACCGTTATTCGAAATCAAAACGTCCAGGTCGCCGTCATTGTCAAAGTCGCCAACGGCCATTCCCCTGCCTGAAAGTTCGTTGGCAAAAACACTGCCCGATTGCGCGCTTACGTTTTTGAAAGTTGTGCCGGTGTTTTCGAACAGCAGTAAAGGCTCTTTGTATCTAACTCGAGCCGCTTTCATTTCAATCAAGTCGTCCGGATGGCCGTTCACGAGTAGAAGATCGGGATCGCCATCATTGTCGTAGTCGAAGAACTTCAGGCCCCACCCGCTTAGCAATTGCGTAGCTGGGGCAATTTCTCCTGATACGTCAACAAAGGTCTGGTCTTTTTCATTGTGGTAAAGACTAAAGAACTCCTGATCGATATTAGCTACGAACAAGTCTTGCCAACCATCACCATCAAAATCAGTGGCGTCGACACCCATACCTGAACGCGGTTTGCCGGCGTCGCTGTATGCAACGGCTGCCTGCAGACCGATTTCCTCGAATTTGCCTTGTCCCTTATTCAGAAAGAGGAAATTCGCAACTGTGTCGTTCGCCACGAACAGGTCCATTAAGCCATCATTGTTTACATCGGTGGCAACAACTCCGAACGACTTACCTGGTGAGCCCGCAATACCCGACTCTTTACTAACGTCGCTGAACCTTCCGTTCCCGTTATTATGGAATAAATAGCTGGGCCGCGGTTTGAAGATTCTCGGTATGCAATAGTAGTTCTGGGTCATCGTCTGATCGACGCACAATCGGTGTTGCGACTTGTCAAACTGGACAAAGCTCGAAACAAACAAATCCAGCTTTCCATCATTGTCGTAATCGAACCAGACCGCGCAGGTGGACCAACCTTGCGTTGTCACACCTGCCTTATCAGTTATGTCCGTGAATGTTCCGTTCTTGTTGTTGTGATACAGAACGTTGGATCCGTAATTTGTCACGTATAGATCTTGCCAGCCGTCGCCGTCGTAGTCTGCCACTGCGACCCCCATACCGAATCTACCTCCCGCGAGTCCGGCTTTGTCAGTGACATCGGTAAAGGTTCCGTCGCGATTGTTTCGGTAAAGCGCATTTTTCAGAGGAGTCGCTGGTGAATAAAAATCGGAAACGCCGCTATTCACCAGAAAGATATCCAGCCATCCATCGTTGTCATAATCGACGAAGGCGCAACCGGCACCGACTGTTTCAGGCAAAAATCGCTCAGCAGAATGGGCATTGTCGTGAACCCACTTGATGCCGCTGGTTTTGGCGGGTACCTCTTGAAAGGTCACGCGCGAGTTCGTGGTAGCAGGACTTCGTTGCGCGCGGTACGAAAAGAACCCAGGGATTAGAAGTGTCACGAGGACAACTGTGGAAATCTTCTTCATTGAATCATACTTTGAAGATCTTCTCTGCGGCCCTCTGCGTATCTCTGCGTCCTCTGCGTTGAAATAGCTCTTTAACGCAGAGCACGCGGAGATACGCAGAGGGCCGCAGAGGATTACTTCGATCTAATCGGGCCGGGCGGGGCCCACAGCATCCACCTCGTCCTCCGGAGTCTTGCCTTCGCTTTTCAGCTTTTCGATGATGCGCATCTCTTCCTGCGCCCGTTGTGGGTCTTTCAAACGAGCGTACAGAATCGCGAGATTGTAATGCGCCTTAGAACTGTCGGGATTCAGTTTCACCCCAATCTCCAGTTCCTGCCGCGCACGCGGGTAATCTTTCAGCTTCAGATAAATCGCGCCTAATCCGATATGCGCGTTAGCGAATGCCGGGTCCAACTGAATGGTTCTTTGAAACAGATCGACGGCTTTTTGATTCGCGCCTTGCTCCTGCGCAATCACTCCAAGATAGTAGAAGGCCTCAGGCGAGCGCGTTTGCTTTTGAGTAATCTTCTCGAGCCAGACCTGAGCGTCGGCATACCTCTTTTGTTTCAGCAGCACGTAGCCGAGGTGTATCTGTGCCTGCGCGTTGTCCGGCTGACGTTTAAGGCATTCGCGGAAATTTTCTTCCGCATCCTGCAGAACCGGTTTTTTCACAGTCAGCTGCAACATGCCAAGCGCCAGATAGTAGGAAGGCTCGTCTGGCCGAAGTTCAATAGCTCTTTTCAGGGCGCCGATTGCTTCATCAATTAAATTCAATCCCGACGCAGTTAAAGCGAATTTATAAAGCCGGTCAGGTGAATCCCCGAGAAAATTTTGCGCCCGGCGGAGGTAATCCAACGAAGCAGTAGCGTTTGACTTCGCCTGCGACACTCGAGCTAGCCCCAGCAGTGCGTCTGCATTGGTGTCCTGTTGCGCAAGTGCGGCTAAATAACTCTTCTCGGCTTGATCGAAGTTTCCCTTCTTAAAGTAAGCATCGCCCAACACAACGAGCATCGGCACTGTGAGTGCGCGCGATTGCCCTGCCTTTTCGATAAAGGTGATGCACTCGTCATAACGTGCCTGAGAGAGCAACAGCCACGCGAATTTGTAAGTCGCGTCAGCGTTGTCGGGATCCAACCGCAGGACTGCTCTTAATTCGATAGCCGTCTTGTCGGGCATACCTTTAAGTAAGTAAAGGTATGCCAGGTTCATATGTGCCCCGATTAATTGGTTATCTGCACGCACGGCGCGGGTAAAGAGTGTTTCCGCATCATCGAGCCTGCCCTGCTTCGCGCGAATGGTGCCAAGAAGATCAAGCGCAGCTGCGTTGTTCGGCGCGGTTCTCAATAGCGCCTGAATGTTCTTTTCGGCCTCATCCAGACGGTTATCGACAATGAACGCGGCGGCTTGCTCGAGCTTCTTGACGAAAGCATCACTCTGCGCCGCAGCGTTGTGCGGCGCCAGCAAAAGGAATAGAAAGGCGATCAATGTCCTATTCATTGTTAACGCCGCGAGACGGTACGAAAGTCCTTTTGATCGACTAAGCCCTGGCCCTCTTTAATCGTAACGATCTTGTTAACATTCGCGTTAGTAACTTTGTCAGTCACACCGCTTGGCCAGCGAATCTCGATCAGATTAATCTTTGTTCTATTCTCCAGGCCGAAATGCAGCCTGAGATCATTCTGCGAAATGTAACTTTCCCCGCTTCGTACCTCATCCAGTTGCAGCAACTCGCCAGACACGACTTTAACCCTGGCACCTATTCCGTCACGATTGCTCTTTACTCCTACGAGTTTTATGAACACCGAATTGTTTGTATTGCCGCCGTCATTTCGAAGAATTTGAGGTGCTCCGTCGAGGTTGTTGATGACGATATCGACATCGCCATCGTTATCCAAATCTCCAAATGCAACACCCCTGCCGGCGCGCTTCTCCTTGAACGGCGCGCCTAGTTGCTCGGCAATCTCACTGAAGGTCCCGTCCCTGTTGTTCTTGTGTATGAAATTGCGCTGATGAAAAGTCTGTAGCTGCGGATACACATGGCCGTTGGCGACGAACAGATCGACCCAACCGTCGTTGTCATAGTCGAAGAATTTCGTTCCCCACCCGACGTAAGGCAGACTGACGGCTGCAACTTTTGCCGCATAAGAAACATCGGTAAAGGAGTTTGGTCCATCGCAGCGATACAGCGTGTTGTAGTCGTCGTCAAAGTTGGTGACAAACAGATCCAGCTTTCCATCATGATTGTAGTCGCCCAACGTCACACCCATTGATCCCTGCTCGCTGCCATTCTCATTA